>Ga0256844_10000122_pt1 | contig 31441 bp, 32 predicted proteins | sample MusselsmetaG_FD_189100 | JGI IMG/M metagenome (GOLD analysis project Ga0256844, IMG submission 189100) | Mussel associated microbial communities from hydrothermal vent at the East Pacific Rise, Pacific Ocean - Mussels | ecosystem: Host-associated > Mollusca > Shell > Unclassified ... | reverse complement strand
ACAATATGGTTACAGGTTTAACTTCTAGGGCATTATCTAAAATAAAAACAAATAATAAACATATCAAACATACATTTAAATTCAAAGGTAGAGTTTTATTATTCTCTCATATAGGAATTGATTTATTAAATAGTGAAAATAATGATATTGAACTATTGGAATCTAATACTGGTGCTATTATCAAACCTATTAATTTTAATAAAAAATATAGGAAGTCTACATTGGATTACTCAATACTACCTATGGCAACTAGTTTAATAAAAATATTCGGTGATGCTAGTGGACTGTTAAAATCAAGTTCTTATAAGTATAAGAAAGATATATTAGATATATTAATAAAAAATAAAGTTAATGTATCTTTTACTAATAAAGATATTAATAAAATAATTGATAAAATAAAATAAGGAAAAAAATATGGAATCTTTTATAGACGATTCTTTAAAATACAGACACCCACCCATGGGAATGGATTCAGATATAGATATGAAAATAAAGAGATTAATGCGTGATACAATAATGTCTCTTCCTGATAAATTAAAGGTTTTTGATATAAAAGAATATTTAGAAAATACCCATATTGGAGAATGGAACGTATCTAATGTAAAATATATGGGGTATATGTTTTATAAAGCTAAATCCTTTAATCAAGATATATCTAATTGGGATGTATCTAATGTAACTGATATATGTAATATGTTTGACGAAGCTACATCTTTTAATCAAGATATATCTAAATGGGATGTATCTAATGTAACTGATATGAGATGGATGTTTAACTTTGCAACATCTTTTAATCAAGATATATCTAATTGGGATATTTCTAATGTAATTACTATGAGATATATGTTTAGTATGGCTAAATCTTTTAATCAAGATATATCTAAATGGGGTGATAAATTACATCCTGATGTAGATGTATCTGGTATGTTTAGAGGTAGTGGTCTAGAGGGTAATGAGCCCAAATGGTACTTGGATAGAGTGAGTAGATATTGAAATTAAAATGTTTAAAAAAAGAAAGGTAATATTATGGTTAAATTAACAAGAGTTAAAACAATAGAACAGTTTAAAAAAATACATGGTGATTTATATAACTATGATAAAGTAGAATATATAAATAGCGATACAGATATTATTATAGTGTGTGATAAACATGGTGATTTCGTATTAAAACCAAGACAACATAAACAGGGTATGGGGTGTAAATTATGTAGATATGTAGCTTATGGGGTTGGTGTAAATGATGCTGATTATAAAACAAACCCTACTATAAATGGTAAAGTAGTAATTTGTCCATATTATAGAAAATGGACAAATCTAATAATGAGATGTTATGATTCAAAGTTCCATATTAAAAACCCTACATATAAAGAATACTCTGTAGACCCAGAATGGCACTCATTTATGAATTTTAGAAAATGGATGGTTAAACAAGACTGGAAAGGTAAAGAGCTAGTTAGGAATGTTTTGGTTCATGATAATAAGATATATTCTAAAGACATGTGTATGTTTGTAGATAAAAAAGTAAAAAACCTATTACTAGATAATGAATCTAATAGAGGGTTATATCATATAGGCGTAATGTTAGAACCATGTGGACATAAATACCGTGCTAGCTTATCTCATAATTCTAAAACTAAATATTTAGGTATTTTTAATACCGAAGAAGAGGCATCTGTTGCGTATAAAATAGCTAAATCCAAAATAATATCAGATACTGCTAAATTACAAAAAGATGTTATTGTAAAGAAGGCACTTATTGATAGGTCACTAAAATTATTAGATTATAATTAACTAAAAAAGGATAATTTATGGATATAAAAGAGTATCTAAAAAATACTAGTATTAGCGAATGGAATGTATCTAATGTAACCAGTATGAAATCTATATTTAAAGAAGCCAAAACATTTAATCAAGATATATCATCATGGGGTGATAAATTACATCCGGATGTAAAAGTATATGAGATGTTTGAAGGTAGTGGTCTAGAGGGTAATGAACCCAAATGGTATTTAGATAAGATAAAGTAAAATAATTTATTTTATTCATATATGATTAATTAGATAAATAAAATAAAAGGAAAAAAATGGAAAATACAAATAACGACCCAAAGCAAGAGATGAAGAAAGTTGTGTGGGCAAACTCCACATTACTAAGACTACGGACAAATCAATTTGGTAGAGACTTCGAGGTATCGGTAGATTATAGAAATGGATATCCAAGATTCTCTATCTCTGAGAGATTAGATGGTAGATTAACAACAAAAATAACATTATCTTTGACACCAGAGATGTTGACACTAATAGGTTTGTCTATAGAAGACGCTGCTAGTAGCAAAGAAGATTATTTAAACGAAATCATTTTAAAGAATAATGTGTTTATAAACAATGAAAGAACATCTGATATACATAAAGTCGGAGCTGTTAAAATAACTAAAGATAAATTAGGTATATTTTTACACTTAGAGTTCTCTAACGATGGTTCTGATAAAAGGATATTAGATTTAGGATTCACAAATAAAGAAGATGTCATATTTTCTTTCCCTATACAATTCGATAATCGTTATTTTGAAGTCACTAATAGCAGCGTTTTATTTGCAAAAAGCTATGCTCGATTACTATTAGATTTAAATTCGAACTACATATCTCTTTACACTGATATGGTAATAAACAATAACAAATCATACACTACATAGTATATACTATGTAGTGTAATTAAAATACTATAGAATCGATTATAAGCTCTTTTGTATAGCCACGTTATACTTAGTATACTTTTATAATTAAGAGAGGTTATATGTATCATAGTGCTACTTTAAATAGTAATTTAATTTATTCACATATGATTAGTTAGATAAATAAAAGAAAAAGGAAAACGTGGTGCTAAAATTATTATTAAAAACAAAGATTGGAATACGAAGTGAGACTAAGTTAGATTCATCAAAAGGAGATTGTGAATTTTCTTATAGTGGATTTAGTGTAATTATGAACATTTCTAATTTTTATAAAAAGGGAAAATTAGAAATACTCAAAGATGAGGACCAAACAGCATATTTAAATAAATATATATACGCTAAAGGGATAGAAGGTGATATTTATAGAATATATAGCGAAGTTAAAAATAGATTAGATAATGATAACTTCGACCCTACTCTAGATAATTCTATAAAAGGCAAGAGATTATTCCTGAAAGAAAAACTATTTGAAATAATGGATATGTTTAATCCTGAAGAAATAGGGCAGTTTCTAAAGGATAATGGTGTTAAATCTCTCAAAGGATTGAAAGGAGAATTTGATAAATCAAAAGAATTAGACCAAATCCAATCAGAAGACCAAACATACTTATATAATGAGCTATACGGTTTATTAGGTATAGCTATTATGTCTAAAGCTTTGGCTCCTATACTTGGTGAAGCTTATTCGTCAGCTAAAGATTTATTCATGTCCACAAATGAAACTCTGTCATACTTAAACTTAATTAGTGACCATAAAGTATTTGATTCAGAACCAATGAAGAGATTAGTTAGATATATACACAAACACATCAATACAAAAGTAGCTGCTAATAGCCAACAGAAAATGATAGTGTCTTTAAATACAAATATATCCGAAGATATATTATGGGAGTTAGCACTAGCTAATAGTATGTTTAAGAAGTTTGTAACAATGCCTGTATCTAAAGAACAACCTCAAACGGGTAATGTAGCATCAGCAGTATACACTATTATTAAAAGTATTACTAAAGATAAGATGTCTGTGTCAGGAAGTTATTCTTTTAAAGATACAGTCAAACCAATGTATGGAGAGGACACTGCAAATGTAGCAGAGAGTTATTTACAAACAACAGATATATCAATTGGTGACATTGTTGAATTTAACTTCTTTACAAAAGATGTTGCTCATATATATAAAATGTTAGGTGATAATGACCCAAAATTACTAAGTGATTTTGTATCTTATGCATCACCGTTATATTCCAATAAATCAATCATATCTAAAGGGTCTATTGTCTATGCATCTTATATGGTTCATAATAGAGTCATGGATGCCAGGGCTATTAAATTATTAGAATATACAAACTTAGTCAATGTGATGGTTGCAACTGCTACATACCTATACGAAATAGGGGAGAGTGAACTATCTAGTTTAATCATGATGATGAGAACTAAAGATGATGGTGGGTTAACAATGTCACAATCATCTTCCACTCCAACAGAAGAGTTGCGGACAAATATAGATAAACACTATGTGAAGTCTATGTTGAAACCAAGAAGAAGTAAAAAGAGTATAGGTGCTGATGTAACATTTATATCGGTTATAAATAAATATATAAATGACTCTGACGCTTTATTCTGCGACAATACGTATAAATACCTCATACCTAGGGATATGAGACCTGATACAATGAAGAGTAAAATATTCACACTGCCACATAATATAAAAACGCTGATGATAAATTTATTAAATATATCAAGAGAATTATAAAAAGGAAATAAGATGGAACACATACAAGATGAATTGACACGTAATGCAAGGATTGTATCAATTCAATATTTAGCTATAAAGTCAAACCCACTATTCAGACGTAGTACTTCAATAGAGTCTGGCATAGGTGGAATAAATAGACTAGAAGAAAACTTTAATAAATATGGTCATGTTGCTTTTAGTAATGAAATGTTAGCTAAATCTACTCCCGGGATAGTATCATATTCATCTGCACCACAAGAGCAAGTACAGACACCATTTGGTTGGGATATAGAAAAACTAGTAGTTGATATAATTGTAGAATCGCATGATAGTAGTGGTGTATACAAATCAGTTATTCATGGATATACTGATAAATACGAAGCTAGTTATACTAATAGATTAGACCCTAGTACTCGTATATTTGTAGACTCGGTCACTAATAGTAAAGCTTCTATAGACCCAATGACTAATGTTTTAGGTCAAAATAATATAGTATCTGCTTACTCAGTTATGACCGACCCTATACATGGAGACCAGTCTTTAACATATGATATTAATTTTATGCAACACGTAGCAATCAGACCAGAGGACATCATAATGGGAATGGCTGCTAACGCTACTACGATAAATGGTATAGAAACAAATACTCTAAATACAATCACTGACGCTGCTACTGTTGCTAAGATGAAAGATATGAACCCGTTAAATAACCTAGGTGAAGTATTAACATCAACAGCTAAGCAACAGCATTCTACTGATTTTCATCAATCTGACACAGATAGGTTATTAGATACTATATCTCACTCTATAGAATATAGAGTAGATGACCAACCTTTCTTTAGAAGACTATCTGCAGTGACCCATATGGCTAGAGTAGGTCAGTTTACCATAGGAGAAATGGAAGAAGCTTTTGGAGACACGTCACACATATCAGTTTTAACGAAATCAACTATGGGCACGTTCTCTATGGATGGAGATAGTAGTGGTGTAGTATCGGTACCTGCATCTAAAGCAAATATGTTTTTGGATGCGTCTATATCGTACTTACGTAAATTAGATATAGTAGATATATCATTCACAGTTACTAATAAGACTATGGATGGTAGTACTGAATCAATGATTATCAGTCCACCAGCATCCAACAATAGTAATATTGATTTAATTTGGAGTACCAATATGGCATTAGACCAGATTAAACAATTTGCTTTCCCTCTTATTGCAGAGGGTAGGTATATAGTATCTGTTACAGTTATGCTTACACGTACCGATGCATTAGTAACAATGGAATTTGATGGTATGGGCACAGAGAGTTTCTCTTTCCCATTACTAGCTTATTCATTAGCAACACCCGTAATAGGTACACAACAAGAAAGCGATGCGATAGTAAATAGCGTATCAGGATTAACAGATTTTATACTAGGGAGTACAAATGAAACTACTGACATTATATATTAAATTCTTAGAATCTATAAATTTAACTATAGAAGACGAAAAGATATTTATAGGAGATGATGAACAATTTAAGGTAAAAGGTATACCTTGTATATTACCATATAAAGACCAATATGATAAATTAATAGATAACGGTAATGTGGTTACTACATTATTCAATCCATTAGACGAAGACCGTCTATCTGGAATAGACCCAGCGTTAGAAAAGATTATAAAAATGCATTCCGTAGTAACTGACATGGTATTAAAAAATATAACTGTTGGTATACTATCTACTATCGGTGGAAAGAATTCTCAATTCCCTCTATTCATGACCGATTTGATGGAACAAATAAATGCAGCTAAAGGTAATGCTAAAAACCTAATAGATGATGGTGTGATAAAAACATTTTTAAAGATAAATGAAGACCATGAGATAACTGCTCATAAGATAATTATGAAGCATGGTGAATTTATAGATGGTGAAAAAGTAAATTCTGCAGTGATGTTAAAATCACCTATTCTAGATTTACTAAAAGATTCCGAATGGACGGATTCTATATTTAAAAGAAAGAAAGATTTACGGATAGCAAATGTAATATTTAAATGGTTGCATGAATTTATATCAGGTACGGATAATGTGATACAGACATCATCGAATGACGATGCTCCTGATTTCATATCGTTTTATAAAGCTATCATACATATATCGGATAGATGTAAACTATTGAGTAAATATATAAATGATAGTGGTTTCTATTTGCCATTATTAGAAACAGATTTAGAAATGGATACTCTAAAAGGAATAGGTAAACTAATAAACGATGCAAAACTGGTCCCTAGCGTAAGTGGTAATAATAACATCGTACAAACATCAACTGATATACCTAGTAATAGAATTGTTGATGATAATGAAATAATAGATACGCCAGAGGCTTTGTTCGGTACACCATCACAACCACAATTTCAACAACAACAATATCCTAACCAAATGTCTCAACAACAAATGGTACCACAACAAATGATGCCACAACAACAACAATATCCACAACAACAAATGATGCCTCAGCAACAGATGATGCAGTATCCTCAACAATATCCACAGCAACAGATGATGCAGTATCCTCAACAACAATATCCAAATTCAACATATATGCCTGTAAATCAACAGCAACAACAACCAGCTCAATTAGATGGCAATATATTTAATCAAATCAAATATGGTAGATGATATAGCTTAAGCTATATCATCTAGATTCATTAATTCTATACTGGCTGATTCTTTTAATACTAAAATATTTTTTTTACCATCATATTGGGACGACGAGGACAACCCATTTATTTCTAAGGTAGTTTGGTGTAGTATAGGAGGCACTCCAATTATATTTAATAGTCCAAATAAATCACCTGTGTATTTTCTACATAATACATATTCCAACTTCGTTTTGATTATATTTTCAGATTTTAAGAATAATACTAGATTATTTCTGATTTTAGCCAAATCTTTTTTTGTAAAGGCTTTTGTGCTTATTGATATTAATTTTCTCATTTATTGTTTTTCCTTTATTATTTATTATCAAAAAAGATAATCAATAATAACATTTTATTTTATTCACATATGATTAATTAAATAACATAAGATAATAATGATATGAGAAAAAATAAATTAAATACAAAAGAAGTAATAGAACAATTTAAAAATATACATGGAAATAAATATACCTATGATAAAATATATAGGATAGTCAAATCTAAAATAATATTAGATAAAGTAAAGATATAGATGATATTAGATTAACTAATAGAGTTTTATAATTATTAAATTAAAAAAGGAAAAGAATATGAAAAATAAAAGAAATAAGTTACTAGATAGGCGATTGTTTGGTTTATCTGCATTAAATCAGTTCTCCTCTCATAACAGTGCTTCGAGAAGTGTAATGTATTTAAGTCAACTTTCGCAGGCTCTAGCACTTTCGAAGCCTCAAAACAGAATATTATTATCAGGTTTAGAAAGTGAAGCAAACAAATCTTCATTATCAAAAAAGCTACCAGCAGGTGCAAAGATATTAGATATAATAGAATATTTCGGACCTTATGAAAATAATATAGATTCTGCTATATATACAGATATATTATATTATAACAGTGATAAAAATGAAGTTGATTCGGTTCATGTAGAACTATGGGATAAAATGGATAAAAAATATGGATTCGAACATACTCACACATCGAGTATGGAAGAGTTAAGAGAAGGTGATGTAACGCATGAAGAAATTGAATTAACAAAAACTAATTCTAACATAGATGATATGTATGCATACGGTACTAACTTAGCATTAATGTCTGTAGCAGATGCAGGTGTGGCTGAAGATGCAATTATTATATCTGAATCGGCAGCTAAGAAATTAGAGTTTTATACATATGAAACAACTAGATTCTCTGTAGGTGAAAAGAGTGTGCCTATGAATACACATGGTAACTTAGATAATTATAAAATAATACCAGATGTAGGAGAAGATGTAGGCGATAGTGGTATATTACTAGCTACTCGTACAATGGAACCTGATTTATTTGGTATACTATTTTCCAATAAAGATATGATGAATCCAGACCCTACTTTTGATAGAGTATATGGGACTGTTCATTCTGATGGTGTGGTGGTAGATATTGATGTAATACATACTCCTAAAAACTTAAAGTATCCTATGTATGAAAAAACATATAATCAAATAGATGACTATGCTAAATCACAGTCAGGTCACAGAGAGAGAATAATAGAGCGTTCTAATTATTGGATAAGTCAATATAGAGGGTCTAAGGCAGGTAATACATTACATCCATTATTGATAAATGCTATGAGAATAGAGTCGCCTCTAACTACTAATCTATATAAACGTGATGAAATGCATGAGTATACTGTTGAAATAACTGTTAGATATAAAAATACACCTACTCTAAAACATAAACTTACAACCATTCACGGTAGTAAAGGTATCGTTTCTGGAGTAAGACCTGATAACGAAATGCCTATAGATAAGAATGGTATTAGGTCAGAGATATTAATGAATCCTAATTCATCAATACATAGAATGAACCTAGGTGGGAAATATGAAGGAGAGTTCTCTACAGCTACATATTTAGTATCCAAATATGTAAAGAGTAGAGTTAATGGTAATAAACTAAATGATAATCTAGTAAATGAGTTATATACTTACGTATTAGGTTTTGTAAAGTTATTTGGCAATGAGCAGTATGACGTATTCAATTCTCTAGTTGGTAAAGATAGAAAGAGATTGATATCTTCTATATGTAAAGATGAACTACGTATATATCTACCTATAGACAACCCAAAGAGATTTATAGATATAGCTATTGACTTATTGGCTTCTCAATATAGACCAATTGACTCTGGGTTCACAATAACGAATGGAGAAGTGGATGTAGAATCTACAAGGAATGGTATGTGTGAGATGATGTATATATTCTTACTTAACAAAACAGGGGATATAGGTTTATCAGTATCGTCCTCTAAACTAAACCACTTTGGATTACCAGCAGCACCTAATGCAGAATTAAAGAAAGCTAGTGTATATAATGGGGCACCTACTAAAATATTATCGGAGACAGAAACTAGATTAGTCTTAGCTACAGCTGGACAGGAAGCTCTAGCTGAATTAAGAAATAGGAGTCTTAATCACGATAGTCACTATACAATATATCAAAATATACTGGGAGCAGATAAACCTACAAATATAGAAGATGTAATTGATAGGTCACTAATGCCAATAGAAGGAGATGTCCCTCTAAAAATATTCACATCGATACTTAACACAATGGGATTAAAATTTAAAACAAGGAAATAATGTGACAATTAAAGATATATTAAGTTCGGATACTCATTTCGTTATGAAGTATGTGGATGGGGAAGAAAAACTAACACCTGGAGAGATGGCTATAAATAAAGTCATCTTTAAATTACCATCTTTTTTAAAGTTACCTATTAAAAAGAAGTACTCTATAGTTAACTATTTTACTAATGGTATGTTTAGTAAGAAAACTATATCTAATGCATACACTGCTATTCTGAAAGACATTTTTGAAAACGATATAGATATACATCTTAGACTGGAAGATGACATTACAAAAATTATATTATTAGGTGTGGAAGAAATACAAAATCAAATTGCTCTGAAATCACCTGAGCACGAAGGGTCTATAATATTATCGGAATTAATAGATATACAAATGGAACCTGAGTTACTAAAGAGCATAGATACTTTAGATAAATCACCAAGTCCAGCAAATGTATCTAAAGTATTTGATACTGTAAAGAAGATTATATTTTCTGAAAAATATAAAAATAACTCTGTTGCAATTGCTTATGTATCTGAAACAGTATCACCTAGACAATTGAACCAATGTCTAGGAGTCAGAGGTTATGCGTTTGATTTATCTAATCAGATTTACCAAAAACCGATAGCTACTTCTTATGTATTGGGTCTTAGAGATATGATGGACGTAGCTAAAGAATCTCGTGGTGCAGCTATTGCTCTTAGAAATAGTACAGAGGCAATTGGTAAATCAGAGACATTTGCTAGAGAAATGCAAATGATTTGTAGCGTTGTAGAAAATTTAGTTAGAACTGATTGTGGTTCTACTAAAGGAGTTACTTGGTTAGTTACGGATGGAGCATTAAACACTCTTATAGGTCAAGGTTATAAACTAAAAGAAGAAGATAACTGGCAAATTATAAAAACATCAGATACTCATCTCATAGGGCAGATAATTATATTAAGAACGACATTAAGCTGCGAATTAAAAGATAAAGATTCCGTGTGTATAAGATGTTATGGTTCTTTTGGTTATCATGCTCCTAGTAAGAAAGAAGGGTATAATGGATTTAATATTGGGTTTTGGTCATCTACAAAGATGAATGAGCCAGCGTCTCAATCTTTATTATCGTCAAAACATTATCTTGTATCTGCAGATGGAGGAGTGTTTGAATTAAGTGGTGAAGATAGAAAATTCTTATCTATCAAAAATAACAAAATAAAGATGGTTGTTAATCATAGAGATTTTGTAGAAGCCAACATAAGAATACCTGAAGAGTCATTAATGGGTTTAAAGAATATTTCTGAGGATAATATTAGTTCCAGTATCGAGATATGGAATATATCTAAAATAAAGAAATTTACTATTGAATTGATACCAAAGAAAGGTGATACGATAACTCATGTTGTGGATATAGGTAGACATGATAAGTACGCTCTTATTACTAAGACACTTGTTAGTCATGCTATAAGAAAGAAATATAAACATGAAAAAGGCGAATTTGTAATATCTATGAAAGGTTATCCTATGAATGGTGTTATATGTGTTGTACCAGATACAGTATTTGATTATAATGAATATAATAATAGATTACAATCTATTCTAAAGAAATCTCAAAGTGCTGAAGGTGAACGTATACTGAATACTAAAGATTTATTAGCATCACTGCACCAATTCATAAACTCTAAATTATACTGTCACGTATCTGCATTAGCGATGGTGGCTTATTCAATGTCTGTTAAAGATAGAGTGAATCTAGACTATGATTTAAACAGAGGATTAGAATCTGATGTATCTACTTGTGCTAAAATACTAAATAATAGAACCACTGCATTAACAATAGCATACGGTGGTGCTGCTAAAATATTTGAGACTAAAATAATAGACCAAAATAATCAAACACCACATCCGATATCGGTATTATTCGACCCAAAAGGAATTTTAAATAACTAGGAGATAAAATGCGTATGATATTAAGATGGGAATCTTTTGAAGTATTCCCATCTAATGATAGAGAACAAGTAGTTATAGACACTGTTAAAAAGACATTAATCACTTATTCTCGTTCTAAAGAAAAAGGTAAGATGGTTTTTAAAGTAAAGGACCAATATTATCACCATGTAATACATACAGATAGTATAATATTTGCTAATTCTGAACTCGAGTCATTTATATTTAAATTAAGAGTTAGTGGAATTAAAGATTTGAGTATAGAAACAGATAAGTATAAAATAAGTGATTGTATAAAATTACCATATATATCTACAATGCAACCTAGAGATGAACAACCTATGTTTATTAAGAACATGGTTGAAAAAACAAAGACGTTGATAGAAGCCCGTACAGGGTATGGTAAAACATTTATGGCATGTACAGTTATGAACCAATTGAAATGTAGAACTATGGTATATGTGAGACCAACATATATAGCTAAATGGAAAAAAGATATAGCTAAGTATTTTGATGTTAATAACGATGATATATACGTTATAGCTGGTAGGGAATCGCTAGATGAATTAATAGCTAGTGATAAGAAGTATGATTTTATAATAGCTTCTAACGTAACAATGTCTGAGTATATTAAATCATATACTAATGCGATAAAACAATTCGACTCATTACCACCAACTGAGTTATTAGAACACCTAGGTGTGAAGTTATTATTATCAGATGAGAGTCATCAATTTTTTAATAATTTATATCGAGCAGTCATAATGTTAAATCCAGAAAGGTTTATTGGTCTATCAGCCACATTAATAACAAAAGACGCTAAACTAGAAAGTCTGCATCAATCTCTGTTTCCAGAAGATACTCGTATAGGATTGAAAGCCTATAAGAAATTTACCCATTTTGTATTTATGGAATATACATTCTATAATATGAGTAAAGACGCAGGTACAGGTGGGTTTGGGTATAATCATAATAACTTTGAATCCCTTATATTAAGGGAAGGTTCCAAGAGAATAAATTATTTAAATTTAATTAATGATAACGTAGTCTATTATTATATAAATAATAGAAGGCGTGGTGATAAGCTTTTAATTTATGCTAAGTCATTAGATATGATAGAAGCGATAACAGTGGATTTATCGAAAAGATATCCTGATTTGGTTATACGTAAGTATATAGGTGGTTCTAATTACAAGAATATATTAGAATCAGATGTTACAATAAGTCATCCAGCAATAGCAGGTGCTGCTGTAGATATACCTATGTTAATATCCGTAATAAATACCATTAATTTAGATTCGCCGTCTCAGTATATGCAAATGGCAGGTAGGTTAAGAGAGATAGAAAATATAGATGTTACTTTTGTACAACTGTATTCTTCTAATATATTTAAACATAAAAAATATATATTAGGTAATATGAAGTACATAAAAACAATGTCAAAAACAATTAAATGGGAAGAAGCTTATAATATGATATAGGCCTCTTTTTTTTTTATTGAATAAACAAAACATAAGGATGCCCATGATAACTTTAGAATTAGACATACCTATACTCCCTCACAATGATGAAGTTGTTACTGGTACTAGATATCAAGTATCTAAAAAAAGTGACTTTTCAACAATACTACATGATACCGGTGTTATCAGAAATCAATTAGAATTTTATTCTACACAGATAGATATTGAATTATCACCTACTATCAAATATTATATAAGAGCATCCTATGAAACAGATAAAGCTGGTATGGAAGGTTGGGGCGATATATTAGAATTTACCGCAACTAATGTAATAGAAGATACTGTTAAACTATCACCACCAAAAGTAGTTAATACTCCAAAGATTAATATTTTATATGTTGGTGATAAATACACGCCACTCAGTGGTATAGTTTTTAACTTAGCACCTGATGAATCAGATGATAGTGATATAGTTAGAGCTGATTTCTCTATTGAAGATATATATGGTAACACTATGACCAATATGAATATAACTAAAGACTTTAGAAGATTTAGATTTAACTTTTGGTTAATGCCTAATATGGTTTATATAGCTAGAGCTAGTGTTACAAACAAATCTGGTTCTGTATCAAACTTTGGTTCAGTTCCTTTTTCTACAGAGACAAACCAAACGTCTTATAAAATAACTAAGTTTGATAAAGTTGCTACTGGTGGTGTTATAGAAATAACTACTTCTGGTATATATGGTACAGTTATAGAAGTGCATAGTAGATACGGAATCATATCACAAGTTAATTTAGCAAAAGGTATAACTACCCACAATATAAATGATTCAGAATTTGAGAATGCTTCTTTTGTAAGAATGGCTACTATAAAAGATGGTGAAATCCAACCATGGACATATAAATACAAAATGACACAAGAGTGTTCTTTACCTTTACCATTCCCTGTGGAATTAGGATGTAAATAAATTAAAATATATAATATGGCTTCTCAGCCATATTATATAGCTACTTTGATGTATTGTATGTAATTATATAAATAACATGTTTAAGACACAACTATGATCGCTTAAACATGTTATTATTAATTAGTAGATACCGTAATAGTATATAATATCATTTTTTGTTTTCTTTGAAAACAATTAGGAGTACAAATGAAGTTAATAAAGTTTAAAAATGGTTTAATGCCTATGGAAGCAAACCTAGTATCAATAGGTAAAAATACACATTTCAATATTAGTCATGGAACTAGATTAAAAGGTGGATGGTCTGTTACTTTTGGCGTATCTGACCAAATAGTACAAACTGCTTTGTCTAGTGGTGATTATATGGTAGAGTTAGATAGTCATGATTATATACTATTACCTATATATGATTTTGGTGGAGATACTCAAAAACTAGATGCTAGAGGTAATAAGAAATACTTTGTATCTAGAAACCAATCAGAAGATGATAGTTCAGTTCTTCTTTTTTTAAATCTACCAAATGTAATAGGTTGTAGTTATAAGATATCTGGTATGGGTAGAGTAATATCAATGGGTAAAACTGTTATGCATGATGAAACAGAATCTCATAGTATAGAAGCTCCTATTATATTGTTAGAGGGAGATACAATCATATTGGTGAAGTATGAATTGAATGGTGAAAAACATGAAGAGAGAATAGTATTTAAAAATAAACAATTACAGTATATAAAGGGATAATATGACTTATAAATCATTATGGTATGATGGAGATTTGGCTTCACAAGAAGGTGGGGACAATAATGCGGGTGGTCTATCGACAGTCGCAACTGACGAGACTATCAGTGGTAATGGTAAAGATACACCATTAGCTGTTGCGATAAGTACTGATGAAAACAATACATTGGTTATAGGTAAAGATAAAAAGTTATTTGTCTCGCCTTCATCTACTAAAATACCCGAAATTGAATCTATAGATAAAATATTGGATAACCAAAAGATATATCATCTCATAAAGAAAGATGGTGATAACGAAATAGGTTTTTATGTTAAAGATAGCACTGACACCTTACATATAATTAGTAAAAATGGAATTGGTTCAAATATACACACTATAGATAAAATAGGTGATAAGGGAACAATAACTGATGCAAAAGAAGGTGATTTACTTATAGTAAAGAACGATGCAAAATTCTTATATGTTTATAAATCAAACTCGTGGGTGATCGCTAAAGAATATATCGATAAGAAACAGTTAGAAGATATAATAGTATGTACATCAACAGTAATAGGAGATACATTACCGAACAACATACCTGTTGGCGAAAAAGTATTTAATATAATTAATGAACCAGAACATTCCCATAAGATAATGGTTAGTAGTGGATTAGGTGTCTTTGTAGAGTTAGAAAAGAATACTCTAAATAATCACGCAGTTATGTACGTCAAAGACACTGATTCGAAATGGCACTATAATGTACAAACTTTATTATTTAAAAAGGTCGAAATCACATCTCTCAAAACACAGTTCAGTGATGCAATTACTAACTTAGGTCTTGCCGATGGTGATAAAAATACTCAGAAGGCCATTGAGGCAATGAAACTTTTGATAGATGGACTACCTGACCAAATAACTACTGCAAATATCGCAACTAGAGACGCTATTGGCAATCCCACTGCAAACAGTTTAGTTCATGTATTAGACGCTAAAGATGATACAACTGTTACTAAAGGTTGGTGTAAATACCAATACATAAACGGTGATTGGGTCAGATACCTGGCTGAAGAAGATTTAAATATATTAGATATAGATGATGTTTGGTTTGATAAACTCAACACTAACTATGCTACTAAGGGAATGACTTCTCCTAAGCAACTAGATGAGTGGTTTAAAGGTAAATCTGTAGATGGTCTCTGGGGTTCGCCTGTAGAAAATAAAGAAGAACTTAGAAAAATAACTCCAAAAGACGATAGTACAAGAAGTTTACTATCAAATGGTAATACGTATAGATTCAAATTTGTTAATAGATTGAGTGCTACTGAGAAAACAGATACTGCTAATATTACGCCTAATGCACCTAATGATGTATTGGGTATGTGGGTTGTAAGTAAAGAGAGTATATTACTGACTGAAACTATTGGTAGATACGATGGCTCTGGTGACGGCACTTTACAAATACTAAATGACGGTCTCACTTGGAATGGTTTAAAGTCAATGGGTTTTACACACATCACATTGATGGGAGAAGTTTTAATAAACGCTACAAATTACCCTATAGAGTCTACGACTATAACAACTAAAGATGAGATGGGGAAACCTGTTACTTATTTCAACTTCACACAAGATGATGCGACCACTAATACCGTTAATCAAATATTGACAATGAAGATACAAACCACTGCACAAGCAAATACTGGAAGTTTAGACACGTACCATAGTGAATCAGGTATACACCATGTGAATATAACTGTCATTGGACATAGAGGGTTTGAACAAAAACAATACATTGACCAAAATACAGTAGAAGTTGAAAATGTACCAGATGATGAAGTATTAGCAGTAAATATAAATACTGTAGGAACAAGTAAGACCATAAACTTTAAAGCAAAACCGTCTACTTTATTATTTTATGGCTCTGGTGAGAGTAGCTATAAATCTGAAAATAGTTTAAGTTTTAAATATCTTAAATCAAAAGGTACTTTAAGTCTATTATTGTCTGGGAGAAATAATGAAAGTGATTTAGCTAGTGATAATACAGAAGTAGTACATATCTTATATAAAGTAACATATATAAGTGACACTAAAATTAGCGTAATTATAACTAAAAAGGGATATATAGAAGCAGGTGCCTTCCAAGATAGAGCAAGTTATTCCGCTTACAAGATAGATGATATTATTGCAATGTATAAAACAAAAAGTACTGTTGTGAAACCAACTATAATAAACCCAAGCGCAGCAATAGTTCCAAATGGGTATGAGATTAAAATTATAAAAGGCACAACCAATCCAAATAATTCTGTATTGGATATAGATATATCTGCAGAGATTCCTGATGGGAAGGAAATACTAGGGGTAATGTCTTCTAAAATTGATTATAGTACAGGGTTTGTTACTCCAGACACAGTTGGAAGTATTGACTATCAAATATTTATGTCAAGCGCAACCAATTTAAGAATACAAGGCATAACTAGTTCTGGACTTTACAATAAACCATTCAATGTAGTATTGCAACTAGCCAACAAGAACGGTGGATATACTCAAGGTACACCAGAAGGTGGCGGTATTGTTCAACAGGATATGAGTGCTTATATGCTCAAGACTGATTATGACATAAATAATAATAAAACTGTCGATTTTGTCGATGAAGAAACGGATGGAGGGGTGATATAATGCCAGAAGAAATAAAACAAATAAAAATAAAACCGGTTAGAGCTAAACGTACTTATACAGCAGGAAAAGTTCCTGCCATTGGTGATTTGGTAGAAGGGGAACTTTTCATAAATCACGCTGATAAAAAGACATGGGTGAGAAATGGTGATGATGAGATTGTATTGGTTTCTTATCTTCCTGAAAATAATGAAGTGTTGGATAAGTTGTCTGAGAAAGACAATAAACCATCATACGATGGTAAGGAGATTGCATTAATAACTCCAACCACTCCAAGTGGTTGGGATAATGGAAGCCCTTACGACCCAACGGTTGTGTGGAAAGAACACGACATAGTTTTCAATACAAAGGATAGTAAATCTTATATAAGAATTAAAGATGCTGTTGTAGCAGAGCCAGTGTTCTTGGATACTAATTGGAAAGTCACAACTCCTATCACTAGATATGTCGAGTTTATAAGAGGTAGTGCATATGGCTTGAAACTAGTTGGTTATTCAATTGTTACATATTTAGATGTAAAAACAAGTCCAGAAAGAACGGATGATAATATAATTAATATATTTAACGGGTTGAGTAAACCACAATTTAACTCTTGGGAAAATTCTGCAGTTAGCTTTAGAGCGGTCAAGGTATGGGTAGAAAGCTTGCTTAAAAAAGGTGTTGAAGAACAACCTTTCAATACAACTAATCAACTAGGGAAGGTATACGATGGGTCTCTAAAAGAGAAGAAATTAATTACCGAAGCAAACGGATGGTCTTACTCTAAAAACTTTGTAGCAAAGTTTGGTTCATACAATGTTGTTAAATCTACAAGGCTTGACAGTAATAAAGTTTTCAAAGTAGCTTTTCCTACACCAATATCAGCAATAGGTAATTATAAGCTTTCGTATGAATTCTATATAAATCCACTTGGAAACCCTAGCCCTACGATGCAGTGTTACTCTCTAGCATCATTTTATGATGTACTCGGCGAAGATATCAATTACATTAGAGGGGCGGCGTTATATAACACCACCACTATCGCTACTGCTAATGCTCCTGTTGGATCAATGGTAATTCAAGTTGATAATAATAAGTTTAGAAAAACAGGAGTGTTAGCGGGGAAAAGAATAAAATTACCAATGGTATATGATGACATTGATTATAACGGTTATGCATTCTCTGATGTATTTTCTCATGCCAGTAAGACAGATGCTATTGATTTTGATAACAGTACATCAACAACTATTAAGTTGAAAGAACCATTAGAGGTTGCCATAAAAGCTGGTGATATGTTAAACCAAGCTTGGGCTTCTGGTAGTTTTATATATCTTAAAACTAAATATTACGTAAGAGATACAGGACATGTTATAGTTGAAGAATCTGGTAGTGATTTTCATATAGAATCTAAATATTATGAAAAAGTTATAGTGGCTGAATTCGAAGTATCTGGCATAGGTACATGGAGACAAGGTAGGGCACCATTTGGCTCTGCAGGAATGGCAGCTAATGCCTTACTTGGAACAAATAGAAACAATGATGATTGTGAGATATATGCATCTAACTTCAAAATTGTAGAAATATAAGGATAAATATGAATACGACGAATTTAGGGATTAATATAAAGATACCTGAAGACATAGCTTTTAAACTAGCTAAGAAATTTGGTATGGCGATGTTAGTGGAGGATGTTGATGGAGATGCACCTAAAGATGTTTCTCTTGCAGATGTAGATGTTTACTTAGAAGAACACATCAAGAAAGTAGTTGAAGAATATTATTTTCCACATATTAAAGAGATAAAGCTTGGTGAGTTATTAAAAAGACAGGAGAATATCGAGATTAGAGCATCTCTATCTGTAAAAGAAATAATTAAAAAATCTATTACATTAGATAGTTCAAAATAACAAACAGTTAAATGGTCATTATAATATATTATAAAAGGACATATATTGATTAGTACTAAATATATAGATGATGTAAAACATACTACAAAACGACCTTACTTGATTAAATTATGGATGAGTCATTTTGGTTATAAAGGTCTAACGACTCCATGGGACGTTATATACTATGACTCTATCGATTCTTTTAACAATAGAAAATTAATTAAACATGAGCAACAACATATACATCAAATGAGAAAAGAAGGCAAACTTCTTTTCTTATTTAATTATTGTATAAATTGGTATAAATATGGTTATTACAATAACCCATATGAAAAGATGGCTAGAGAAGCCAGTGAAAAGGATACATGATGGATAAGCTTATAATAAAGAAGATAATTATTTTTTTAAATCAGTTATTAAAAGATATAGAAGATAAAGAATTAGATATGGATGGCGATAATAAAGATATTGCTAAATTACCAGATGAACCAATACACGAAATCGACTCTGAAGTAATAAGGGTTATAAAATTAAATAAGGTACTATGGCATAATATACCAGTATCTTTTGGTAATCTTAGACAGGTCAGTTTATCTATGAATATTGTACCTACACAAATGAGTGATATAGTAATAGGTACATGTGGAGATAAATGTGAATCTTATGGTGCTTTAGTAACGTCAACACGATTCAACACAATAGGATATGTAGATTCTTTTAATAAACATACAGAGAGTTATATTAACGATGGTATAAAATATTCAGAAGAAGAATATGAAATTACGACTAATATAGATTTAGATTCTAAATTATACCAATCTTTTATAAATGGAAAACCTGTATCCAAACCTCTTATCTTAAGAAACGATACCGATGTTCTAAAATTCTTATCTATAAGAGCAAATGTGGACGTTGAAATATATAATGTTAAGGTAAAACCTGGCACTGTATTGTTTAAACAAGACAGTGTTCCTGTATTAGAAGATGATGATAATGTCGTTGATAATGGTTTAATAAAAAATATATACTCTACTTCTACAATAGATGATGAAAGGGGATTTCGTGCATAGTGAAAATAAAGAAATAATAATAGTTGAAGATAATGGTTCTGAAACAAAACACACTCTATCTGACTACTTTGTATCTGAAAAAAATGATAATGGATTTTATCACCCTATGAACGCTGACTTATCTTATGTTAATAATAAATCTGATAATCATGATAACTATAAATTTATAGCAAAGAGGTTTATTCAATCTCAGAAAAATAAACACGATTATCATCTCAAAGCGATAAAAGACAAAGTAAAAGAAGTAGAAAATGGTAAAATTAAAAGAATAACTTATCATAGAGAAGGAGCTACTACTTACGATAATAGGTATAAAGAAGTATTCGCTTGTTCTTTACAATTATCATTAGTATTAGATACTGAAATCAGACTATATTTAGATGGTGAGAGTAATACAAGAAGTCTAGATGAAATAGCTGATACTCTATACCATATAATGAATTTTATGTCACATACTAACGGAGACCCTATATACGGAATTAGACAAGAACGCTTAGAGTCTGGTTGGGTTAGTCAAAATATATCTAGAGTATTAGATATATTATTACACGTAGCAAAATATGATTTTTCTAAAAATGATAATGTTCCTTGGAATAATATCCAAGATATAAGAGATACATATGAAAAGAACTGGTCTTATTTTAAAGACCATCAACACTGGTCTACGTTCGGAGCTAATTGGGAAACCACTACTCTATTAGGTTTCAAGTCTATGTCAATAGCATTAGAAGAACCAAAATACTGGAATAATAGATATGAGAAAATCTGGAATATGATGTTGACTTCGTATTACTTTATAAAGAAAGATAAAGTTCCAGAACACCCATCTGTTGTATTTACTAGATTAGCTAATGGAAATAAAGACGTTGGTGTCGAAAGAGCTAAGTCTCTATATATGGGTAAATATAGTGATGAAAGTAATAATGGATCAATAGCTTATGATTACTATAACACACTCCATTTATGGGGTAGTAAGTATACTTGGAGCCAAGGTATAAGAACAATGGACGAGGCTCGCAAAAAAGGTGTTGTTTTGACACAAGGTAATATTGGCTGGGGTGTTGGAGATAAAGAAGATGACTATATAATAGATGGTATGGTAATGGAATACACTAGAGATATAAATCATGGAGGAAATGGGCTAGATGATTTAAGTGGTATGATAAAACTAAGATTAGTACAGCGAGAATCTGTATCTAGAGATATGTTAGAAAGAGTGATGAAGTGTGGTATTAACTATACTAGAATATTAACAGATAATGTGGATGAGATATTTATAGATAAATCAGAATCGAAGAAAAATTTGAGACAGTTATATAGAGATAACTTTAAACAATCTATGCAAAAAGGATTGGTTGGCCGTAAATATGGTCATATAGCACAAGAGTTATGTGTTGAGTTTGGTGCTACAGATAAGCATTTTAATGAAAGAAATAATGAAATAATAAACTTTTATAAAAGTGGAGCTAGTGGCTCGTGGTCTCAGATGGCATGGGAAGCTAGTCCAATTAAACAATATTTAGGATTAAGAAATTAAAATGGATGAAGAAGATTTTAAGGGAGATTGTATGCCAGATAAAGGCCTAGAGGAAATGGGTGGTTTTAAATCACTAGAAGTAGGGGAAGCGTTATCTACATTATTTGTGTTGCATAAACAGAGTATAAAGAATGTTGATAAGTTGACGGATGAGATATCAATCCTTGTAAAATCTCAGCAAACTAACGTGGAAATTAAAGTGAAACAAGATAATCACGAGAGACGAATAGATAGAATAGACTCCATTTTTGCATGGACGGCTAAGACAATAGGTGTGGTATTAATAGGAGCGATATTAAGTTTAGTAATAATCCATAAATAACATTATCATGATATTGATAATACGACCAGTACGAGGAATAATAAATGAAAAGTTATTTAGATAGATATAGAAAGAAATTACCTTATATATATAAAAGTGTAACTAATAGATTTATAGTATTATTAGCATCGGTTGGTATCTACAAAGAACAAATTGTAGAAACAATAACAACACATACTGACTTGTTAGAAAATGATGTTAGTTTAGGTCTTAGTTTTTCACTAATAGCCTTTGGTGCAGGTGCCACCAAAGGCTATATAGATAAAGATTATAAAGAGCCACTAGAAGAGCGACCAGACCCATGGGAGTCTGATGATGATGACTGTAATAAAGAAAAAGATGAAATTGAGTTATTCATCGGTGACGAATAAAAGGAATGTATGTGAAATACTTATTGTCGATAAAAAATAAATTTATAGCACTAGTATCGAGTATAGTGATACTATATATGAGTTGGTTAAAATATAAAAATTCTTCATTAACAGAAGATAATGAAGAATTGATAGAAAAAAATAATAATTTAAAAAAAGATGCTGTTGTATTAGATTTTAGTTTAGCTAAAGAAAAAGAAGGCAATTCTATAAACAATATAAATAAAGAATCTATAGAAAGAGAATTGAGAGCGAGAGAGGCTAATAATGATAAAGATGATATTGGTGGTTATACTGACGTTACTGTTTAATGGGTGTTATAGAACACCTCCTACTCCAGTATTTAAAATTATTGATGATATAGAACCGGTTACTATACGTGTGAAACCAGAAGATGCTAAGTTATACAAAGCATATATACTGGCATTGAGAAACAATAGCAGTTTCTACAAAAAACAAATAATAGACTGGGAATTGGTGAAATACGAATATTCTACAAATTACAATTTTTAAAAGGCTATGTAAATGACTAATAGAGAAATAAGAAGAAAAGTGCAAAAGAGATTAGGTAAAAAGAAAGTTAGGCAGATACAAACTAAGTTAAAAAAATTAGGTTTGTACAGTATACGTATTGATGGTATATATGGTAAAGTAACTATGCAAGGTATAGCTCAGTTTCAAAAGACACACGGACTTGATGTTGATGGTATATACGGCAAAGATACCAAACGTAAATTATTTGGCGTAAATAAAGTAGTTGTACAAAATAAATTACGTGGTGAAAAATCTATGTGGTTAAGTATAGCAAAAAATGAACTAGGTACAAAAGAGTACAGAGGAAAAGTTAGGTCTAATAAAGCTATAGAAAAATATCATGATATAGCTGGTATAGGTTGGGCTAAAGATGACGTTCCTTGGTGTGGTAGTTTCGTTGCTTATGTTATGGATACTGCTGGGTTTAAAATAGTGAGATATTCAGCTAGAGCTAAATCATGGTTGAATTTTGGAAAGTCCGTAGATAGACCTGTATTGGGAGCTATAGCAATAAAGAGTAGAGGGTTACACCCTGCTATTAAACCTATAAGAAAAGGCGATAGAAAGGGAAGTGGACACGTAGGATTCGTGGTAGGAGAATCGTCAGATGGAAAATACATTTATTTACTAGGTGGTAATCAAGGTGATGCCGTTAATGTGAGAAGATATCCAACTAACGTGTTCTTAGATTTTAGAGTACCTAATAAAACAGTAGTTTATGGAAAACTACCAATATTAACAGGTAAGAGACCTTATATAATCTCTGAGTCATAAATAATAGAACCTAGCGTATTAGTTAGGTTCTATTATTTCGTACATGACCATATTTTTTATATTGAAATCAACATCTAAATTAGGCAATTTCGCATCATCATTTATATTAAAAAAGTAATCTACACTATTGTGTAACGTATATCCTGATAAAAAACAAAGCTTACATCTTTCTAAGTGGGCTTTATATCTACTTCTAAAGTTTATAGATTTATAATTTGGTTTAAAAATATACATTTAATATCCTTTTTGGTATTCAATACATATATTGTTTTAAAGTTATATTATTTAATGATATTAAATAAAGGATTGGTATGAATGAACAAGTAGAAAAAAATAGTTTCTTTAATAAAGTTAAAAATATTGACTTTGGTAAAATTAAAAAAGATATTATTGATAATGGTATGTGGTTGAGTATAGTTGTAGGAGTCAGTATCTTAGGAAAATTTGGACTTATCTCATTGGGCATTGGTTATATCGCTTACTCTACACATAAAGAATATTATAAAAAGGATTAAATATGAACCAACAAGAAGTTATTGATACAATTACTCAAAATGTAAGTATTCCTATGTGGGCTGTAGTTGCCCCTATTTTATTATCTGTAGCAGTATGGTATATTAGTAGAGGTTGTCCAAAAATAAAGAAATATAAAATGGAACTAGAAGATAAAGAAGCTCAACTGAACTTCGCTATAGAAGAGACAAAGTCAAAAATGCAAAGTATGATAGATAAACTATAATGACATTATTCTTAGGTGCTATAGCACCTAAGAATAAATCACTTGATTGTGATTAATACCACATGCTTTTTTGATTGATAAAACCAAAAAGGATATAAGTATGAAAGTTAATAATAAGTTAGACTTAGTCGTGGGAGAAGAAGGTAAGTTTTTCTCCAAAGAATTAAATTCTATTGTTGATGAGTTAGAGAATGTAATAACATCAAGTGGTCAGACTCTAGATGAGAATAAAACAGACCAGTTAAAAGAAGCTATATCTTCTATAGGTAAAGATAGTTCTATCACACCAATACAACAAAATGCAAATGGTAATATAATTACTATAGATAGAGATATACTATTAGATGGTAATACAATTATATGGTTTATACCATTGATAGAAAACACTGGTGCTTTAAGTATATCTTATAAAGGTGAAGTTAAACCAGCTGTAGATTTCGGTGACGCCTCTTCTAATATGTTAGCTGGTATGTTATTACCTAAAATATTGTATTATGCTGTATTGATAGATGGTAAATGGCACGTCACATCTGTATCTAAAAAACCACCTTGTTCTGTTGTTAGTAAAAATAGAGACCCTTTAATATCTGATAATGAGTGTTCTATAAATGCAATATGGACGAATACAGATACAGGTAAAGTGTTTAAGTTAGAATCTCTTACACCAGTTATATGGAAGTTAATAACCGTAACAATAAAACCAGATTGTAGTATACAAAATGCAGAATCTGGTTTTTCAATAGGTGATAAGTTAAATGTTGGCACTTTATCTTATGTAATGTATAAAGATTGTGGTTGGGCATTAGAAATACCAAATTCGCCTGATAGAGACCATGATACAGATTTTGCGAATCCTAATTTTGTAGTAGGTGACGTTGTAAAAACTCTGGATACTAATTTTGTGTATACGGTTAAAGATGTAACTGATCACAATGCTGTGTGGAATACCCCTAGTGCAAAAAATACAATATTGAATGTAGCTATACCTGGTGATAATAGAACCGATGGTTTTAAGAATGATGACGAGTGGATTATGGATGGTGGAGATAAGTATATATTCAAAGATGGTAAATGGTTATATACATACACATCTAATATACCAAATAATACATATGATACAACTCTAGGGTACCCTATAGGACATACTATAACAAACCCAGATAATTCAATTAGAGAATGTATAGCCAATACAATAGATAATGCGATTTGGGCATTGCAAAAAGATAGAGATCCTATTGCAACAGATGATATTAGTAAAGGATTTTTAATTGGTACTTTTTGGGTTAATACTACTACTAAAACTACTTATATTATTAAAGACACTACACTTGGAGCGGCTATATGGGAAAATATAGCAAATACACCTATTCCAATAATAAACCCAACATCACTAAGTATAGTAGAAGAAGAAACTAAAGAAATTATAATTACTAATCATAGCAATACAATAAAATACTCTATAGTGAGTTCTGATGAAAATATAGCATTTGGTGCTGTTAATGGTAACACGATAAGCGTGGTGACATACCCTATGACTTCTAGTGGTAGTGCGACATTGACTTTAATAGCTACAGATGTAAATAGGAGTGCTAGTAACCCTATAACAATCGATGTAACAGTATTAAATGTTGGTACTACAACAGATGATGCTATTGTAAATACCGATTACGCTGCTAATGTAGCACAAAATGACGGATTTAATTTTTAGGAGATTAAAATGATAAAAACAAGAATAGTTACAAGTGGTATGTTGGTAAAGAGAGTTCAGTATTATGTACCAGACCATTCAAAATTGGTTGGTGATAAAGCTATTAAAAAAGATAATATAGAAAATATGAAAATAACCACGTCTAGTGGAAATGTGTTCTACGCTGACCCTATTAGTAGACAGGATATAATGGAAGCGATAGTCATATCTAGCGTAATAGATGTTGATGAGACAGAATGGAAACTGGCTGAGGAATCTAATGGTTCTAAAATAGTAGTTGTTAAAATAGATGAGTTAAAAGAGGTTCTATTATTAGCACTCAAAGCCAAAGCTGGTTTGGTGGGTATATCAGATGATAAGCACTAAAGATAATTCAGTTTATATAAGTAAAGCTGTTGAACAAGAAACAAATGATTCGGACTGGGCTTTTATTAAAGAAGCCACAGTAGAATATACTGTGGATAATATACCTGAAGTAGAAGGACAATATGATAAAGATAATTTGATAGTAGGTAAAGATTCAGATATTGAAAACGGAACCGATTTATCTATTGTATTTTTGGATAAAACTATATTGCCAATGACAGCTTTAACTATAAGTGAAGATTCTATAGGTAAACATATACCTATAACGGATGATGTTAAAAATAAAAGATTAAATATTTATGTTAAAACAGAGCAACAGCTAATCGATAAAACAATATTGAAAAGCGCATCAAAACTTAGTACAATGGCGGTATCTAGAAACGGTAAGTTTATGGCTATTTATACAAGTGATAGTGAAGTATCTATATTCTATAGAGCCGAAATTGAAGATCAATGGGCTCTTAGAGAAGTCGTTACAAAACCAACTGGAGCCACTAACTATGATTTATATATGTCTGATGATGGATTAAGGTTATATTTTTCAAATGATATAAACGAGAACGGTACGCCCAAACTAAAGGTAATGATTAGACCGACTATTTATGATACATTTAGAATTGATGAGAGTAAGAGTCTTAATATATATGCTATGTACTTTTCAATATCTAGTGACGAAACCACATTTGTATGTATAAATAAAGACGAAGTCATAATATTACCAATGAGTGTCGATGGTATAGGTGATAGTCCAGGAGGATATAGGATAAGTGGATATATAAAAGATAATGATATAGACCCAACAATATTATCGTATAATGGGGGGTTAGATTATTATCATGGTACTGAATATAATTATCGAGGTATTGAAATAAATAGTGCCGGTGATAGAATTTTGGTACTAGAAGGTAATACCAATGCATCTGGTTTACCTAGCGGAATAGATAAAGGTGGCGGGTTAGTTACATTCGATAGATTAGAAGCAGGCGGGTGGACTAATACTGGAAAGTATACTAGTGGCAACTATAACCCATTAGATGCGACAATATCGGATGATGGTTTATTCGCTCATATATTATTCCAAGTCGATTCTTCTACGAGTAATTTAATTAGTTTGAAGAGAGATAATGTAGGTTCGGATTTTACTTTTTCATCAACGACAAATTATAATAGTTCTAAAAAATATGTTAGTCTAAGAGACACGTCGTTATCTTTAATAAATAATAAAATAATTTCTATGAATATCCATAGAATAACAAGTATAGATAGTTCGAGTGATAATTCTAAAATGATATATAAAGAATATAGTAGTAAAATAAAAATAACTAAAAAACCAAATATAGAACTGGGCATATCGTTAGAGGACTCCGCCACTAGATGTATATCATCAATAGATAAAAAAGGATTCCCTCTACAAAAGATTTCTAGTAATAAAACAACTTTTGTTGGCACTGCTGTGAAACAAGGTATGTTGAGAACTGGTGATAATATAAATATAGATGGTGTCGTTGTTAAAACAACAAAAGTAGAAATAATAGCAAATGATACCAATTCTGGTTTTATATATACGATAAATTTTAAACCACAATCTAGTGACCCGTTAATCGTACATATACCTGATAGACTATACAATTTAAGTTTATCGGAAACTACTTATACTAATGGGTTATTTAAGAATAAATATACGTATAACTCCGATAAAATAGGTAGAGCAATATCTTTTAAATTAACATGTGGCAAAGGTGTGACTATTAAAGATGGATTGAGAATATTACTAAATAAGAAAATATAATATTTAGTATATGCGACTATATCACGCATATACTTTTATAAAAAGGATATGTATGATAGCAACAAAAGATAATTCTGTATATATAAGTAAAGTGATTGAACAAGAAGTGGATGATAGAGATTGGGCATCTATTGTATCTGCAACTGTTAGGTATAGAGGTAAACTATATAAAACATCTAATACGTTTTTTAAAAATAGTGAATTAACACTAAACAATTCAAACGGTGAAGTTATTAGTAACGGTGACTTGATTAGTATTGGATTTGGTGATAATCATTTTAGTAATATAACTGCGTCAGGTGTGACTACTGATAGTAATGGTATACACTTACCAATTGGAGGAGCAGATAATCATAGACAACATCAACTCCATAGTTCGTGGAAACATAGACCTGATACTACAACTGGAGAAAAATTTGGTAATACAGTAGCGTTAAGTCATGATGGATTAATGATGGCTGTTGGTGCTATTGATGCTAACGGCGGTAAAGGTGTCGTATGGGTATATAAACGAAACTCTATCAAGGATAGTTGGCAGTATAAACATGGTATATTCAACCCTGTACCAGATAGATATGGTGGGTTTGGTAGAGCCATTGAGTTTAGTAGGGAAACTAAGTTCAATAGAGCTAGACATTTTTACTATGTGTTAATATCTGTTGGTAATAATTTATATTCATATGAAGTAAAATCCGATGGTACATTAGTATTAGACGCTATGGATATATTAACGCATCATGCAGTAAATACTTCATTTGCAATATATGATATATCAATAGCTGACCACTCTCATTATTGGGTTGTTAAAGAAGACAATGCAGTGTATGAATATCAAGGTCTGGCGGTTAGCCTTAAGTATGGAGAAAATTCACTAAGAGCAAATGAAATATTGAGGGTGAGAGGGTATATTAAAGGTTATAATTTTAAAGAAAATTCTGTAATTGATACTAGAGAAGTCACTGTTAAAAGTGGTGAGAAAATAACAGCTGTAACATATTTATCAATTGTTTATAATTCATGTAGTGCAAACACTGTTAAAAAATCAGTATGTGCTAGTAGTAAAGGTGTTTTTATAACAGAACCAGCTAGAAATAGTGGATGTGGTGATTTTGACAATGTCAATAACGCGAGTGGGTGGGTAGAAATGGTAATTAATTATCATACTTTTACAGAAACAGTAAGTGGAGGATACGAAATAGACCACAATAGAATGCCTAATATAATGTTCACAGCTGGTTTTCAGTCTACATATTCTACTAACCCTACTAAAATGGCTATCTCTAAAGATGGGTTACGTATGGTAGCAGGATTTCGTCATGATGCCAGTGACCTGATAAATGGTTCAATGCGTATATTTTATAGAAATAATACATATAGTAGATTCACTTTAATAACCACTATTTATAAAGACCCTACGTCATCTGTAGTTGGATTCTGTGATTCGGTTAGTATGGATGATTCGGGTAAACAAATTCTTGTTGGTAGATACGACCACGCATCTACGTTGGATATTGGAGAGATAGAAGTGCTACATAGAGAAGTGATAGTTATGAATCAATCTAATGTAAAATCAATAGTGTCATTAGAAGACACATCTGACAGGTGTTTACTAACTCTAGATGGGCAAGGTATTGTTATTAATAAAATATCTAGTACTACAACAGAATATGTCGGAGCTTATATAAAAGATAATCTGCTTAGAGCTGGCGATAACATCATGTTAGATAGTAATAAAGTAAAAATAGATTCTGTCACTACGTTACCAGATGATTTAAATGGGTTTGTCTATACGATAAAATTTAAGAAACAAACAACTGCCCCGGTTATAGTTAGAATACAAGATAGAGGAATAGAACTATCAGATTCAGAAGTAACATATGATGATGGGTATATGGTTAAGAAATTTAACAAAAAGATAGATAAAGTTGGTAGAGCTACATCATTCAAATTAATCACTGATAAAGACACGACTATTAAAGAAGGGTTTAAGTACTCTATTAACAAGAAATACTTATAAAGGATATGTATGACAAGTACTAAAGATAATGCAGTGTATATAAGTAAAATCACTGCACAACAAGCTGGTGAGTTCGACTGGTATGGGGTATCATCTGCGTTTATAGAGACTAGTCCTGTAAAACTACAAATTGATGAAAATAGTAACGATATTAAAAATTTTTCATCTCTTGTTTCTATATCTGATGGCGATAGGTTATTAGTTAAACAAAAAACCGAATCAGTGTCGTTTATAGCGAAAAATATAACCGAAGAAAATATAAATGGACAAAACGTCTACAAAATACCAATACCGAACAATATAAAAGATGGTACCGGTATATTTACACCAGATAAGATAACAAATAACCCTATTAATACGATTGACCCTGATAACTTTGGTTCATCAGCAACATTATCATCAAATGGCTTATGTATGGTTATATCATCAAATTATGACAATGACGGTACAAGTTATAACGGAACAGTGTTTTCATACTATCGAAATTCTACATCTGACGATTGGACATATATAGGTAGTAAAAACTTAGGTGGCAACTATGCCGGTCTATCTACACAAATGACCGATGATGGTTTACATTTAGTTACAGATAATCATAATGATAGAACTATAATTGATTTCAGTAGAGCGTCTGTCACTGATAACTGGACACTTAAATATAGTTATGCTCCTGGTGGCAAGTTCGGATATGGATTTTCAATGTCTGGTGATGGACTAAACATAATAATGGGAGACGTTGTTGATAATGAGATAGTTACATTGTCTAGAAGTAATGTTAATGATAGATGGTCTGGCACAAAACTATTAAATAGACCAGATAGTATGACAGGTGCTTATTTTGGTAAAGATTTATCTATAAG
>Ga0256844_10000121_pt1 | contig 31668 bp, 32 predicted proteins | sample MusselsmetaG_FD_189100 | JGI IMG/M metagenome (GOLD analysis project Ga0256844, IMG submission 189100) | Mussel associated microbial communities from hydrothermal vent at the East Pacific Rise, Pacific Ocean - Mussels | ecosystem: Host-associated > Mollusca > Shell > Unclassified ... | reverse complement strand
AAGAAGATGCTTTGCTTTCTGATGCAATTAAACAGTACAAATTGATGCCCTATTTGTCTATTGAGTTAGAGACACTTAAAAAGATTGCTGATTATATTTATGAGAGTGATGATTTTGGAGGGGTACTTTAATTTAAAAAGAAATTATGAAGGCAAAAATTAATGCCTTCATAGTTAAATAGACCTAACTATAAAGTTTAGGTACACCCAGTTTTTCATGAAAAGCATCAGCATCTTCTTTTGAGATGTTTAGCCCTTTAGCAAGCTTGTCTAGGTAGAGTGCTTCTTCTTTTGAGTCAAGATTAATGGTCATTAGAGATGAAAGGTAAACTTCTGCTTCAATGCCTGTTGCATTTTCAATTACACCTTCTAAGTCTAGTGGTGCAGACATTTCATGTTTTACAAATGCCAACTCTTCAGGCGTTATTTCACCAATATGTTTTACAATTTTTGCTTGCTCATCTTGGTCTATTTGTCCGTCAGATTTTGCAGCATTAATCATGGCTTTTAGAAGAATCTTAGCTTGTTCTTCTTGTGTTGGTGTAGTTGTAGCTACTTCCTGACCAGAAAGTGCAGCACTTAGGAGTCCACCAAGACCGTTGTCGTTAGTTGAACCTTGTTTTGAACCAGTTAGACCAGAAAGTAAGTCACCAATACCTCCACCTTGTGAAGCTGATGCTGTATTGTTTTTGTTACCTCCTAGAAGTCCACCTAACATATCAGCGATTCCTCCACCAGAAGAGCCACCACCCATCATACCTTTTGTAACTTTTGCCATAACCATACCCATGGCTACTTTTCCTAACATGCTCATCATACTCATATTGTTTTCCTTATAGTTTTAATTTTGTTTTGAATTGTACCATAAATATAATGGCATTTTTTTCTTTTTTTTAGAGTTATTGAAATAAAATAAAACAAATTATAACTTAATCTGTTATAATAGTATTAACTTAAAACGAAAGGTATTACTATGTTAAAGAAAATTTTATTGTTAATCACAATTTTAGTTGCAACACTTGGTGCAGATGTTAAGAGCAAAATGGAAGAGGTCTATACACCTAATTATGAGCCAATGTATCAATATGAGTATCACTATGTACCTATTATGGGTAATTTTACTTATACTCCTTGGTATTTTCAACTTAAACATGAACATCGAAAAGTGGTGAATCTTTTAGGTCAAGCAAATAGAACCATTGGAGATTTGAAGTATGAAGTTGAGATGCTTTCTCGTGATGTAGCCTATTGGAAAAAAAGAAATGATGAAAAAACTTCTAAGAGTGATAAGTTAAAAAGAGAAGCAGCACTAAAGAAAATGAGAGAAGAGATTAGATTTAAATAGTTAATCTTAAAATTTATTTAATATATAAATTAATTTAAAAATTAAATATTTTCATAATAACTTAATTAAACATATTGTATTATTACTTAAAATTTATATATTTATATTATAAGGATAATAAAATGTTTAATAAAATATTTCTATCAGGACTACTTGCCGTAACATTGTCTCAAGCCAGTGAGGAGTTCTCTTCTGAAAGACTATTGGGAATTGAAGTTGGTTATGCCAGTTTAAATAGCAACTCAAATAAAGTGAATAAAAAAGTCAGTGGCATCGAGTATGGCTTAAGAATAGGTGCTCAAAATGAAGAGTGGAGAACCACGTTGGTGGGAAATTTCTATACAGAAGGTGGACACAAGTATCAACGTGCCATGTTAGAGTTTGACCGTTTTGTCTGGGCAAGTCTTTATGAAACAGATAATATTGTCTTTAAACCTTATCTTGGTGGTCATGTTGGTTGGATGAAGTACACAGATGACTTCTCTCTTTCTGACAATGGAATGGTTTATGGAGGGCAAGCAGGTTTAGCTTGGAATGTCTTAAATGAGGTAGATTTTGACTTAGGTTATCGTTATTCTATTGTAGATATGCCAAATGTTGATGACATTGGTACCGTTACTTTAGGTGTAAATTACCTCTACTAAACTTTAGTTATAAAGGGCAATTTTTTGTCCTTTAACCCTCTTTTTCTCTTCTTTTCACTATAATTCCAAATTAAATTATTTCCACTATATAGGTACATTTCATGATTGACTTAAAATATCTACAAAAAAACTTTGACGAAGCGAGTGCTAAACTTGTGAAAAAAGGTGTTGATGCAGAGACATTAACAACGCTAAAAGAACTTTTTGCAACCCTTAAAGAAGCAAATGCAACGCTCGAAGAGTCCAAAGCTGAACAGAACAAAATGTCTAAACTTTTTGGTGAGTACATGAGAGAGAAAAAAGATGTGACAGAACTCAAAGTACAAGTTGATGCTAAGAAAGATGCCATTGTTGGACTGCAAGCGACAGCACGTGAGGCAGAAGAGGCTTTACAAAATGTTGCACTTGCCATGCCAAACTTTCCAGATGATTCAGTTCCTGCTGGTGCAGATGAAGATGACAATGTGGAGCTTAAAAAAGTACTAGAGCCTCGTAGCTTTGACTTTGAACCTAAAGAGCATTGGGCTTTGGCAGAAGTAAACGGTTGGATAGAGTTTGAGCGTGGTGTGAAATTGGCTAAGAGTCGTTTTGCAGTTCTTCGTGGTGAAGCTGCTCGAATGGAACGTGCGTTGATAAATTTCTTTTTAGATGTTAACCGTGAGAAAGGTTTTGAAGAGGTATGTGTTCCGTTCATTAATAACGCTGCAATGCTTCAAGGAACAGGGCAGTTACCAAAGTTTGAAGATGACCTCTTTAAAATTGAAGATGAAGATTTGTATCTGATTCCTACAGCTGAAGTACCTCTTACTAACCTATACAACGATGAGATTTTGACTCAAAAAGAGCTTCCTATTTTACTTACAGGGTACACACCATGTTTTAGAAAAGAGGCAGGGAGTGCAGGGCGTGACACACGTGGAATGATTCGTCAGCATCAGTTTGACAAAGTGGAAATGGTTGCCATTACAACGCCTGAGCAGAGTGAAGAGATATTTAAAATGATGGTAGAGAATGCTTCTGATATTTTAACTCAATTGGGATTACCACATAGAGTTGTTGAACTTTGTGGGGGTGACCTTGGGTTCTCTGCTGCAACCACTATTGACCTTGAGGTTTGGCTTCCAGGGCAAAACAAATATAGAGAGATCTCATCTATTTCTAATACTCGTGATTTCCAAGCAAGACGTGCGAAAATTCGTTACAAAGATGGAAAGAAAAATGTGTTGGTAAATACATTAAATGGTTCTGCATTAGCAGTAGGTAGAACTTTGGTAGCTGTCATGGAGAACTACCAAAATGAAGATGGAAGCATTGAGATTCCAGAAGTACTTAAAAAATATATGTAAAAATGACCTCTATTTAGAGGCATTTTTTTCCATATTTTCAATATATTTAGCCAACTCTTTAATCTCTTCTTCTGAGACCTTTGCGAGTTGCGATTTCATAATCCCACCTAGACCATATTGGTTAAGCTCCCCATTTTTGTAAGCAGTAAGTTCTTTAATGCTTAAGTTGCTCTCTTGTCCAGCAATAACTATGGACTTGCTAAGTGCCATTTTTTCACCATTTTCTCCATGACAACCAGCACAACTTTTGTAAAGATTTTCTGCATTAGCAGAGAGTGAAAGTGTTGTTCCAATTGTAAGTAGAGTAAGTAATATTTTCATAATCTATCCTTGCATAACATTTATTTTAATATTATATATTAATTTTGTATATAAATTGTGAAATTTGAGTTGATGAATTAACAGCTAACTATGACTTATAAAAACCTATGCTATAATGTTCAAAATTATATAACAATGGAGATACAATGTTAAAAAAAATAGCATTTACAACACTTTTTTCATCAGCTTTACTTTTGGCAGAAAGTGGTGTAGGACTGAATATAAACGAGAACGATTTAGAGATTGAAGGTATACTTGATTCTAGAAATTTGAAATCTTTACAAACAAGTAGTACTGTTTATCAGGCTGATTTTAACTTTTTAGATATAGATGATAAATCACAGTTAATTGGAGCAGGTATAGGGGCAACTAATAAAGTAGAAGCTTTAGAAGGTGTAGAAGTTACATTGGGTGCTAAATTTATTTGGGCTGAAGTAGGTGATGAAAATTTTGCAGGTGTACCTTTAATGGGTAAAATACGCTATACATTCCCTCCACTTATGTACAATATTCCTCCTGTTTCTCTTGAAGGAAAAGTACTTTATGCACCACGTGTATTAACAGTTGGAGACTCTAATGAATATAGAGAAGTTAGATTTTCAGGTGATATTGAAGTAATAGAAAATGTAAGAATTTATGCAGGTTATAGAAATATTCATGCTGACTATACAAATATTTCAAAAGATTTATTTGATACTGGGTACTATGCAGGGTTGAAGTTTACTTACTAACTTTCTTTTAGATTGGTCGGATAATCCGACCTACTGTTGAGTACTACTCAACAGTAACAGACTTCGCCAAGTTCTTTGGCATATCTACATCATTTCCTAATCTTATTGAAATTTCAAGTGCAAGCAGTTGCGTAATGACCATCATTTCAAAAAACTCTAACATAGCATGTCCATCATAAGTAGTTTGAATGAAGTCATCGGCAAGTTCAAAATATTCTGGTGAAATAGCCAATACTGTAGCATCTCTGGCACAAAGCTCTTCTACATTTGACTTAATCTTCTCATAGTGCATGTTTTTAGGCATGAGTGCTACCGTAAAGAGTTCTGAGTCGGCAAGGGCAATTGGTCCATGTTTCATCTCTCCAGCTGGGTAACCCTCTGCATGAAGGTATGAAATCTCTTTAAGTTTTAACGCACCTTCAAGAGCAAGAGGAAAGAAGATATCTCTACCAATAAAGAAGAACCCATGACCATGTAAGTAACGTTTAGAGAGACGCGTCATTTTTGTATGTAATTTGTCAGTAACAATAAGAGATTTTGGTGTATGTCTCATTGCTTCTAGTTCAACATTTAGAGCCTCTTCTGAAATGGTTTTTTTTGCTTGTGCAACGTAGATTGTAAGCATCCAAAGTATCATGGTTTGCGTTGCAAATGCTTTGGTACTTGCTACCCCTTTTTCGATTCCAGCACGTGTTAAGATGGCTGCATCACTTTCTCTAACAATAGAAGAGTTGTCTACATTACAGATGCTAAGACTTTTTAGTCCAGCACGTTTTGCCATTTTTAGTGCTTCAAGTGTGTCAGCTGTCTCCCCACTTTGAGAGATGGTAATAAAGAGAGTTTTGTCATGAAGTAATGGCTCTTTATATCTGAACTCAGAAGCAATCTCAACTTGACAAGGAATTTTAGCAATTCTCTCTAGAAGATAAGAACCTGCTAATGCAGAGTGATACGAAGTTCCACAAGCACAAATCTTAATGTTTTCAATCTCTTCAAAAAGTTTTTCATCTAGCTCTTCAAAGTCTATTTTGTCATTTAATACACGACCCATCATAGTATCGTTCATTACTTGACTTTGTTCATAAATTTCTTTTTCCATAAAAAATCTAAAGCCATCTTTTTGTGCCATAGCTTTGTCTGTTGCTAGGGCTTGTTTTGTAAATACTCTTTTCCCATTGGCATCAAAAAGGCTTACTTTTCCATCTTTAGCATAACCAAATTCACCATCTTCTAAGTAGTAGACTTCTGTAGCTTTCCCAATGATAGGAGTGTCTGATGAAGCAAAGTAGACATCATCTCCATTAAATCCAATAAGCATTGGAGAACCATTTTTAGCAAAGAAAATAGTCTCCTCTTCAGCCTCTGTAATGAGTAGTGTTGCGTATGCACCTTCTAACTTTTCAATGGTTGCTTGAAAAGCATACCAAGGATTATTATTTAAGTTGTGATTTTTTTCAAAAAGGTGAACAATGGTCTCTGTGTCAGTTTGGCTTAGAAACTTAACACCTTCCTCTTGCAACTCCTCTTTAAGTAGCTGATAGTTTTCAATAATACCATTGTGTACAACAAAAGAATAGGCACCCATATGTGGGTGTGCATTGAGTTCTGTTGGCTTACCATGTGTTGCCCAACGTGTATGACCAATTGAAACACCAAACCCTTCACTCTCATAATCTTTAGTTTTATCTCTAAGGTTTTGAAGTCTTCCTACTGCTTTAAAGTTTTTAAGTTGTTTATTTTCAATAATTGCAATTCCTGCAGAGTCATAACCTCTGTATTCTAACTCTTGCAATCCATCTAACAAAATTTCTTTTTTTTCATTTTTACCAAGATATCCGACAATTCCACACATATTTAATACTCCGTTAATTCTTTTATAATTAGACTAGTATTATTGCAAAAGTTTCCATTCTTTTCGATTAAAAAAAGGTCATTTACTCTGTTCATTTTTGTATGGATTTTTGCTGAACTAATATCAATATGAAGAGAGTCAAAAAGATTAATGATATAAGAGAGTAGTCCTTTTTGGTCAGAACAGTTAACTTGAAGCATAGCATTCTCTTGTGAATGTTCACAGTCAATCATAATATCTTTCTCTTTTATAGATGGTTTTTCTATTTTAAGTGAGTGAATAGAGGTTAATGCATCTACAATAATCTCTTCTAGCTCCATGTAGTCATCTTTCTCAATTGTTTCATTAAAGTCAATTCTAAAGTATTTTATGTTTGAAAAGAGTTTATATATATTCATCTGTACAACATCTAATCTTGCTAATTTATGTAATAAGTAACTGAGATCAAGGTTTTCTGTTCTTAAAATTTCAATGGTTAAAAATTTGTCATTGCTAATGACAAAATTATAATTGTTCATCTGTTGTGCTTTTTGGACAATATTAATAATTCGTTGAGGTGTATTTCTAATAAAAAAGAGATCCGACTTAATTTTTAGTGTCTTTTTTTGTAAAGTTTTAGATAATAGCTTAAAACTCTCTAAACGTTGGAGTTGTCGCTCTTTTTTAACTCTTTTACTTGTCTCATGAAGTAGTTTTATATTTGAGATAGCAAGAGAGGCTTGTTTATATAGGGTACCAATAAGCCTAGCATTGAAGTCATTATAAATAGGTGTTCCCACTCCATTCATGTCAGCATAGGTCAATATATAGATGAAATCTAACTCTTTTTGTGTCTTAAAATGAGAAGAAAATTTTAATATGACTTGTTCTGCATGTAGATCTTCTCTTTGTGCTGTGCTACTCATGAGTGTATGGTATAAGATTAAGTTTTTTCCTATCTGAATATGGTTTTCACTACAACCCAGTTTCTTTCCAAAACCTTTAAATAGAACAGTGCCTACCTCAGCATGTTTTTTGCGTCTACCTTTACCAGCATCGTGAATGAGTACAACTGCTTTTATAAATACTTTTTCTTCTTTAGTTAAGTTTTCATAAAGTTTTTGAACAGTAGGATCTTTAATATTCTCTAGTGCTTCAATAGATTTAACGGTATGAATACCTACAGCAAATTGATGATATCCATCAAACTGTGGAAGATTAATGACTTTCTTTAGGTAGGGTATTGTATATCCAAGTAGACGGGTTTCAATAAGTGTGTTTAAAATAAGATGGCTCTGCTCTTGTTCAAACATTTTACAAATAAATGTATAAACTTTTTCTTCTACATTAAGCTCTCTTTTACAGTTATTGAGTGCCTTTAGAAATGTAGGATGGACAGGAAATTGACTTGCTGGTGCCTCTATAAGTTCTTTTAAAAGTTCAAAATAAGAACTATCTTCTTTTGGCGTTAACATATCTTCTTTATTATAATAGGAGCTAAGTTCGTCTATCCAAATACTACTGTAGAGTTTAATGATTTTTAAATTTGAGATAACTTTTCGAGAAAATTGCATGTGCTTTTTTGCTGTATCATAACCCAAATATTTTGCAACCTGAGGAATAAGTTCAAGTCGAAGTTTGTCCTCTTTTTTCCCTGTAGCAAGGTGTAGTGCAGAACGAACCTTAAATAGAAAGTAGAGTGCTTCTCTGAACTCTTCATACTCTTTTTTAGAAATAATTTTCCCTTCAAGATTGGAGATATTTTGAATGTTATATAAAATATTTCCAATCCAGTAGACTAAGTTGGCATTTCTAAAACCACCATCTCCCTCTTTTAAGTTTGGTTCCATAGTCATAGGATATTTTCTATGAAGGGTTTTCATCTCTTCAATTTTAGCTTCAATAAACGTCTCTTGGTTGTCTTTACGAATTCTATGCAGTTCATTTTCTGTTTGATTCCAAAGCTGTCTGGACCCCTCAATAAAACGGGACTCAATAAGTGAAGTTTTAATGGTAATATCAGTTTTAGAAATTTCAAAAAGTTCTGAAACTTCATGTACCCTATGTCCAAGTTTAAGACCAGCATCCCATAAAATGTAGAGAATCTTCTCTATCATCTCCTTAGTATTGTAGCCAGGGACTTCTTTGTAGACAATCATTAGGTCAATGTCGGAGTAGACACAGAGTTGTTCTCTTCCGTAAGAGCCAAGTGCCACAAGTGTTAAAGGGAAAGTATTTTTCATGGGCATGTACGTATCAAACATGGAACGCATGGCAACTTTGTAGACCAGTTGTAAAACAGTATCAATTTTTCGAGTATGTTTAACTAAAAAATTTTTACCATTGTTTTGAGCAAAACTCTCTTCTAATGTCTCAAAATAATCTTTTATGTCTTGTTTAAGGAGTTTTGAAATCTCAAAATCGGCTGCATTTTCGTAAAGTAGGGTCTCTATTTTTGCTTTTATATCTTCCATTCAATATCATAGCGATTTGTACTTAAGTATTTAGTCAAAAATGGTAAAATGTGACTATTAATTTATAAGAGATGAAAATGACACAAGAAGTTTATTTAAAAAAGATAGAGACTTTGAAGAAGTGGGCTAATGCTTACTATGTAGAAGACAACCCATTAGCTACTGATGAAGAGTACGATAAGCTTTACCATGAAGTGTTGGACTATGAAACAGTAAACCCTACAGAGGTGGCAGAAGATTCACCTACCAAAAGAGTAGGGGGCGTGGTGCGTGACGAATTTTCTAAAGCAACCCACATTAAACGTATGTGGAGCATGGAAGATGTATTTACTACAGAAGAGGTGCAAGAGTGGCTTGACAGAACGGTTAAAAATGTAGGAACAACCCCTTACGTTTGTGAACCAAAGTTCGATGGTGCGAGTATGAACCTGCTTTACGAAAATGGTGTTTTGATTCGTGCCATAACCAGAGGTGACGGGGTCATAGGTGAAGAGGTTACTGACAATGTTCGTACCATTCGTTCTGTGCCGTTAAGCATTGCATACCAAGGGCAAATTGAGATTCGTGGTGAAGTGGTCATTCGAAAAGATGATTTCGAAATCATCAACAAAGAGCGAGAAAAAGAGGGTGAAAACAGTTTTGCTAACCCAAGAAATGCAGCAGCAGGAAGTCTACGTCAGTTAGATAGTACCATTACAGCAAAACGCCGTTTGGTCTTCTACCCTTGGGGACTTGGTGAAAACTCTTTAACTCAAAGTAACTTGTCTGAAAAGATGTCCTATGTTTATGACTTAGGTTTTTTAGCTCCTCCTTTTACAAAAGCATGTAAAACTATTGAAGAGATAGAAGCGTTTTACCATTTCCTCATAGACAAACGAGATGAAATTCCAATGATGATGGATGGAATGGTAGTTAAAGTAGATGACACGGTAAAACAAGAGCAGTTAGGCTACACAGTCAAAGTTCCAAAGTGGATGTGTGCTTACAAGTTCCCTGCTGTTGAAAAAGTCACAAAAGTAAACTCCATTACCATTCAAGTGGGACGAACAGGGGTGCTTACACCTGTTGCCGAAGTTGAACCTGTAGACTTAGAAGGTGCTATGATTGCTCGTGCTACACTTCATAACTTTGATGAGATAGAGCGTAAAGGTCTAAAAATAGGTGACTCTGTCATCTTGATTCGTTCTGGAGATGTTATTCCTAAGATTACAAAAGTTTTAGATGACAGACGAGATGGTACAGAAATTGAAATTGTCCGTCCAACTGAGTGTCCTACTTGTCACAGTGAAGTCTTAGATGAAGGAACACTTATTAAATGTCAGAATATGGATTGTCCTGCTCGGGTGGTTAACTCCATTATTCACTTTGCAAAAAAAGGGAGCATGAACATTGATGGACTTGGTTCTCGTATTGTGGAGATGTTGGTAGAAGAGGGGAAGATTAAAGATATTTTAGGACTCTACTCTTTACAGTTTGAAGACATGGAAGGAATGGAAGGCTTTAAAGAGAAGCGTATTAATAAATTACTTGATGCTATTAATGATTCTAAAGGAACAACTTTAGCCAAACTTCTCTCTGCTATGGGAATTGAACACATTGGAGCTGTGGCTGGAAAGTCCATCGCTTTAGAGTTTGGTTTGGATGTAGTTGATATAACAGTAGAACAACTAGAAGCCATAGACGGTATTGGTGTCGAGATGGCTGCTTCGTTTGTAGAGTTCATGCATGTAAATCGTGAGTTTGTTTTAAAGCTATTTGATGAAGTCAAACCTACAGTAGAAGAGAAAGTAGAAGCAGAGGAGAATCCTTTTAAAGATAAAACAGTTGTGCTTACAGGAACCATGTCGGTTGGACGTGGGGTCATTAAAGAGATGTTAGAAAATTTAGGAGCAAAAGTAAGTGGTTCTGTTTCTAAAAAGACAGATTATTTGATTTATGGTGAAGAGGCTGGTTCTAAGTTGACAAAGGCTGAGAAGTTAGAGGTCTCAACTTTAACAGAAGAACAAATGAGAGATATGTTGTAGAAAAAAAATTATATCAATGAGAGTTGAATTAATTTTTTTCCACTTTTGTTGATTTCTAGTGTAGGTTTATACTTATTTAAAAATTCTGCAAATTCACTTGCTGTAGTATATCCATACCTCTGTGCTATTTCTATGATCTTTCTATTTTTATAATTCATCTTTATCCTAAAAATTAATTTATATTATTTATATAGAAAATATTTTAGTAAATAATGGACTATATATCCTTAATTTCTTTAAAAAAGATTAAAAAAATTAATTTTTATTATTTTTAAGAATACTGACTGTTCTTATCTATTTTTTGTTGATGAAATATTCATAAAAAATAATCTTTTTTCGTATTTTTTTAGATAACTAAAAATCAAGATATATTAAAGTATAATTGGGAAAATTTAGACTATTTTTAATGAAGCAGGGTAAATGAAAGAACGATATATTGGTATTATGTCTGGAACTAGTTTAGATGGAGTAGATGTCGTTTTATGTCAAGTAGATGAGGTAGAGTGTCAGCTTGAAGCTTCTCACTATTTACCATTTGACAAGGCATTGAAAAGTGAAATACTCTCTGCTATTAATGGTACAACAACACTGAAAGTCATTGGAACTATTGACCATAAATTGGCAAGTTTTTTTGCTATAGTTGTTAATCAACTTCTAGAAAAACAAAAAATTTCTTCTAAAAATATAGAGGCTATTGGTTCACATGGACAGACACTTTGGCATGAACCTCTTGGCACACACCCTTTCTCAATGCAACTTGGAAACGCTTCTGTTTTGGCTGTAGAGACAGGCATTGACGTTGTTTCTGACTTTCGTTCTAAAGATATCGCCATGGGAGGGCAAGGTGCTCCTTTTGCTCCTGCTTTTCATCAGTTCCTTTTTTCAAACATCAAATCTTGTGCTGTGCTTAATCTTGGAGGCATGGCAAATATTTCTATTTTGGGCAAAGAGCTTATTGGGTACGATACGGGTTGTGGAAATGTTTTGATGGATTTATGGATAGCTGAGCATAAAAATCATGCCTACGATAAAGATGGTACTTGGGCAAAATCGGGGCAAGTTAATCACAAACTATTAGAGAAAATGTTAGAAGATGAATACTTTTTATTAAAATTTCCTAAAAGTACAGGACGAGAATATTTTAATAAGGAATTTTTAATAAAACATTTAGAACCACTGGGTAAAATATGTACTGAAGATGTACAAGCCACTTTGTTGGCGTTGACAGTTAACTCTATTGCAAACGAAATTAAAAAATTTAATATAAAAGAGTTATTAGTTTGTGGTGGTGGAGTTCAAAATATTTTTTTAATGAAACAGTTAAAAGAAGCCTTACCTCATGTCACTGTTGCTTCTACGGAAAAGTATGGAGTAGACAGTGATAACATGGAAGCAATGATATTTGCTTGGCTAGCAGCAAAACGACTAAAGAGGGAAACGGTCGATTTAAAAATGGTAACAGGTGCAAAGAATAATACAATTTTAGGGGCAATATATGCAAGCAGTTAAAAGATGGATAGATAGATTAGGATTTAAGGATTATAATATAGAAGTGGTTTCAGCAGATGCAAGTCTGCGTAAATATTATCGTGTATTAATGGGTGAAAAAAGTTATATTGTTATGGATTCATCACTTCAAGTAGAGAGTATAGCACCTTTTATAGATGTGAGTGTTAGGTTGTTAAAATCAGATGTTCAAATACCTAGAGTTTATGCACAAGAGTTAGAGTTAGGATATTTACTTTTAGAAGATTTAGGAGATGTTCACCTTATTAATGTTTTAAGTGACATGAGTGCTAAGCTACTTTATACAAGAGCAATTTATGAAATTATTAAGATGCAAAAAGCAGATACCCGAGGTTTAGCTTCTTATGATGCTGAGTTTATTATGTTTGAGATGAAATTAATGCAAGAGTGGTACTTGAAACGTCACTCAGGTATTTTACTTGAATCTTCTGAACAGAAAGATTTAGATGGCGTTTTAGAGCTTATTCAAACTGAGGTAATGGCACAACCACAAGGTTTTTTTGTTCACCGTGACTTTCACTCTAGAAATATCATGTTTGCAGGAAAAGGAAAAGTATGGGTCATTGACTATCAAGATGCACTTATTGGTTCCATAATGTATGACTTAGCTTCACTCCTTAATGATGTTTATATTCATTTTGACCGAGAAAAAATTGAGGAGCTTATTTTAGAGTTTAAGATTTTAAAAGGTATTAAAAATATTAGTGATGAACAGTTTATTCGTTGGTTTGACTTTATGGCAATGCAGAGACATATTAAAATTTTAGGAATTTTCTCTCGTCTAAAAATTAGAGATAATAAACCAGCATATATTAAAGATATACCAATGACATTACAGTATATAAAAGAAAATATTGAGCGTTATGATGAGTTTAAACCTCTTAAGAAAATTTTAGATAAGGTAAATGAAGCATAATGACAGCAATGATTTTAGCAGCAGGTTTGGGAACCCGTATGCGACCACTAACCGATCACACCCCAAAACCACTGCTTAAAGTAGCAGGAAGACCATTAATTGTTTGGCACATTGAAGCGTTAAAACATGCTGGTTTTGATAATATTGTAATTAATGTGGCTTATTTAGGGAATCAGATTATAGAGTATTTAGGTGATGGTTCAAAATATGGTGTAAAGATTCAATTTTCAGATGAACAAGGTGAAGGTGCATTAGAGACAGCAGGTGGTATTATTAAAGCTTTACCTATGCTTTCTGAGACTTTTTTAGTTGTCAATGGAGATGTATGGACAGAGTATGAGTATGATAAGAGTTTTGAATTAAATGAGTCGTTAGCTCATCTTATTTTAGTTTCTAATCCTGAGCATAATCCTAGAGGAGATTTTTATTTGACAGGAAGTGATGAAAAATTTACTTTTTCAGGAATTGGATACTATTCAAAAAAACTTTTTGCCAATCTTTCTTATGGAAAACAGCCATTAGCACCTCTTTTATTTGAGGCAATAGATAAAAAAAATATTACAACAAGTTACTATTTAGGCGAATGGCATGACATAGGTACACCTGAAAGATTGAGAACTCTTGAAGAATTTCTTGAAGAGTAAGTTTGATTTTCTTCGATTATATGTCACTAAAGTGTCAATAATGTGAGGTTTATTTTTTTTTATTAAAAAAATCACGGTTATTTCACATTTTTATGACAAGATTAATTTTAATTATTTATAACTGTACCTAATAAATATGATAAAGAGGAAAGGGAGTTAATGAAAATATTAAAAAATTTAAATATATTATATGTTGAGGACGAAGAGACTATAATAGATAAATATTCGTACTTTCTAGAAGAGAGTTGTCGTAGTGTTTTCATCGCCCGTGATGGGGAAGAAGCATATAAAATATATAAAGAGAATAAAATTCATCTGATTATTATGGATTTATTGATTCCTAAACTTAATGGTATTGCACTTGCTCGAAAAATACGACAAGAAGATGATGCAATTTCTATGATTGCATTGACAGCACATTCTGACAGAGAGATTCTTTTAGATATTGTAGATTTGAACTTCTCTTCGTATTTAATTAAACCAGTAAGTCGTACTGACTTAATGCAAGCACTGCTTAAAGTTTCGAAAAAGGTTGATGGTGGGCGTAATGTACCTCTTCCTTGTAACTGTTCTTGGGATGCGAAAAGTAAGACCTTATTTCACAATGAGGAGTCGGTCTTTTTAACACGAAGAGAGTTAAAACTTTTTGAGCTTCTTGTAGAAAAAGCTGGTTCTGCTTGTTCTGATGATGAGATTTTCTTTTATGTTTGGGGAGATGAGTTTGATAAAGTCATTACCAACTCCTCTATTCGTACTTTGGTAAAGAACTTGCGTAAAAAAATTCCTACTGATTTAATTAAAAATCAGTATGGGGTAGGGTACAAGATTAACTTCTAATATGTTGCTGTAGATATTTTGCTACAGCATCTTCGTCATTACTCTCACGAAGTACAATATTTGCTTCATTTTTTACAACTTCCAATGCATTGCTAACAGCAACAGCTGTCCCAGCTAACTTGAACATACCTAAATCATTCATACTGTCTCCAAATACGGTGGTATCTTTTGCTTCGACATTTAGATACTCGTGGACTTTCTCCAGTGCATGAGCTTTGTCACTTAATGGGTGAAGAATACTTAAAAAATAGCACTTCATATAGTTCTCTGGTGAGAGTTTAACTTCTATATTTTTTCCAAACACTTTTTGAAGATGCATTGCTAATGGACGGAGAACAGACTCTTCACCCATATAAACAAGCTTAAGTGTCTCATCTGAGCCTTGAATCTTTTGTTTATGAAGAATACGTTCATCATTGGCATAATGGCTGTCAATGAGATATTTCTGATAAGTATTTAATATGGGAGGAATGTCAAAGGTTTCATTTAAAGTTTTATGATCACTTAGTGCAATGACGTAAGGGTAGATTCCAAAAGGGATGCTCTCTTCTATGATTGCATCTGAAATCTCTTTGCTAAGAGTATTGAGGTCAATAAGTTTCTTTTCAGTGGTGGCAACCATTGCACCATCTAATAAAATAAGAGGAAAATCGAGTTTTAATCCTTTTAAAAATATATTTGTTTTTGAAAAACTTCGTGCAGTGGCAATAGAAAGCATGGCATGGTCACTCTTTTTGTTCCAAATCTCTTTAGAAAATTGGCTTACGGACTGTGTACTGTGTAAAAAGGTATGGTCTAAATCGGTAATAAAAAGCTTTTTCATCTACTCTCTTTGTTTTTAAAGAATTATAGCTAAAATTTAGACATGGAATTAGTAATGCAAATAATCTTCTTTATGTTTATGTTGGAACTCTTTGAACTTTATATCCAAAAGTCGGATACCTTAGAACAGCTCATTGAAAAGCTCTATGGCTACTACAATCAATCAGTTTTTCTTTTTTTCTTAATTCATCCAACGCTCTACTATGTTTTAGGAGTACTGCTTTACTTTGATGCTTTCAATTTTTATGGAGGTGCTATTTTAATTATTAAGACTTTTGACCTCTTCTTTAAGATTGAGATGATTAGACAGCGTTATTTTCATGCATCGATGGATGCTGAGTTAGAAGAGATGATGCACCTAAAAATAACCCCAGCGATGCATTATCTCTCTATATTTGCACATGTACCTCTTCTATTTTTAGCAATATCACCTACTTTAGGCTAATGCAAAGGTAAATTAACAAAAATTTGATTATAATAGCACAACTACAAACTACTAAAATAAATCTCCATATAGCTTTATAAGAGGACCTATGAGCGAACAACAACCAAAAAGACATAACAATAATAAGAAAAATAACCAGAGAACACATGTACCTGTTGATGGTTATAAAGTGGAAGAGTTACAACAGAAGCCTTTAGAGCAACTCGTTGAAATTGCTCTCAAAGTCAAAGTGGAAAACCCAAATGAGTTTAAACGTAAAGATTTGATTTTTGAGATTTTAAAATCTCAAGTTTCACAAGGTGGATTCATCTTGTTTACAGGAATTCTTGAAGTGATGAACGATGGATATGGTTTCCTTCGCTCAGAAGATGGAAACTTTGCTAACTCTCAAAATGATACCTATGTAAGTGGAACACAAATTAAACGTTTTGCACTTAGAAATGGTGACATTGTAACAGGTCAAGTTCGTCAACCTAAAGAGCAAGAGAAGTATTATGCTCTTCTAAAGATTGAAGCGATTAACTACTTGCCACCAGAAGAGTCAAAAAAACGACCACTTTTTGACAACTTAACTCCTCTTTATGCTACAGACCAATTAAAGCTAGAGTACAATCCACTTAAACTTACAGGACGTGTACTTGACCTTTTCTGTCCCATTGGTAAGGGGCAAAGAGCATTAATTGTTGCTCCTCCAAGAACAGGTAAAACAGAACTTCTTAAAGAATTGGCACATGGAATTACTCATAACAACCCAGATGCATCGTTAATGGTTCTTTTGGTAGATGAACGTCCAGAAGAGGTTACAGACATGCAACGAAGCGTCTCTGGTGAAGTCTACTCTTCTACTTTCGATTTACCTGCACAAAACCATGTTAGAACAGCAGAAATGGTTATTGAAAAAGCAAAAAGACGTGTTGAGTCAGGAAAAGATGTTATCATTTTACTTGACTCCATTACAAGACTTGCACGTGCATACAACACTGTAACTCCAAGTTCAGGTAAAGTACTTTCTGGTGGGGTAGATGCCAATGCACTACACAAGCCAAAACGTTTCTTTGGTGCTGCAAGAAACATTGAAGAGGGTGGTTCTTTGACCATTATTGCTACGGCGTTGATTGATACTGGAAGTAGAATGGACGAAGTTATTTTTGAAGAGTTTAAAGGTACAGGTAACTCAGAAGTTGTCCTTAACCGTTATGTTTCTGAAAGAAGAATCTACCCTGCGATTGATGTAACAAAATCAGGAACTAGAAAAGAAGAACTCATGGTCGATGCTGAAGATTTACAGAAAGTATGGGCAATGAGAAATGCAATGCAAGGCATGGAAGATGTTGAAGGCTTAAAGTTCCTTTTCTCTAAAATGAACAAAACTAAGAACAATGCAGAGTTCTTAGCAATGATGAACGAGTAGGGTGTAGTCCTCGACTACACCGTATTAAATATAGATATGAAAATAGGCGTTTTTGACTCTGGTGCAGGAGGCTTAAGCGTTGTTAAATCTCTCTTAGCACATAATCTTTTTGATGAAATCATCTATTATGGGGACACAGCTCGTGTTCCCTATGGTCCTAAAGACCAAAATACCATAATTCGTTACTCCCTAGAAGCTTTAGAATTTTTTAATAACTTTGAGATTGACTTGCTTATTACAGCTTGCAATACGGTCTCAGCTTACGCTTTACCTGAGATGAATGCTCAGAGTAATTATCCTGTTTTAGGGGTTATTGAACCAGGAGTAATGGCACTTGAAAATAGTAATTTAGCAAAAGATGAGAACATTTTGATTATGGCGACACGTGCGACCATTAACTCAAAACGTTATGAGATGGCACTAGAGAAGCTTGGACATACAAACATAACTTCTCTTCAAACAGGTCTTTTTGTTCCTTTGGTAGAAGAGGGCATCTTTAAAGGTGAGCTTTTGACCTCAACCATGAAACACTATTTCTCAGAAATAGAACGACCTAAAGCCATTATTTTGGGTTGTACACATTTCCCTCTCATTGGTGATGCCTTGTTGGAGTATTTTGACAATAAGCCCATACTGATTCACTCTGGTGAAGCCATTGTTGAGTATCTGGAAGCACGATATGATTTGGAAGTAAAGCAGAGCGAGGCAAGTTTAAAAATCTTTGCCTCAGACAATGTAGCAGGACTACGTAAAATAGCAGATATTTGGCTGTAAAGGACAACCACAGGGGGATTGTCCCTACAAGATCCCTACAGCTTCACGAACTTGCATCATTTTAGCATCGGCTACTTTTCTCATTTTATTAGCACCATCATTTAAAATGTCTCTAACAACATCAGGATTATTTAGGTAGTACTCACGTTTCTCTCGTGCCTCTTCGAACTCATCCCAAATAAGTGTTTTAAGATACTGTTTAAAGTGACCATAGCCCTCTTCACCTGTTGTGTAGCGTTGTTGAAGCTCAGCTTTTCTCTCTTCATCTAAAAAGAGTGAAGCGATGTTATAGATGTTACACCCTTCATGGTCTAGGGGTTCACCCAAAGGTGTTGAAGAGGAGACAATCTTGTTGCAACGTTTTTGTAATTTTTTCTCAGTTTCCATGAAAATATCAATGGCATTGTCATAAGATTTTGACATTTTTTGTCCATCTATTCCTGGAATGGTAGCAACATTTTCGTTGACAACATGCTCAGGTAAGGTAAAAATCTCTCCATATTCATTGTTAAATTTAGTCGCAATATCACGGGTCATTTCAACATGCTGAATCTGGTCTTTTCCCACAGGAACTTTCTGGGTGTCTAGCAGTAAAATATCGGCTGCCATAAGAACAGGGTAAGAGAAAAGAGCATGGTTAGCTGTAATACCTTTTGCTACTTTGTCTTTGTAAGAGTGAGCTCGTTCAAGTAGACCCATTGGTGTAAACTTAGAGAGCATCCAGTAGAGTTCAAGTACTTGTGGAACATCACTTTGCACCCAAAATGTTGTTTTTTCTGGGTCAATACCAAGTGACAAATAGTCAACAGCAGCATCAAAAGTTAACTCTCTAAGAAGTTTTGCATCTTTAGAAGTAGTAAGTGAATGGTAGTTGGCAATAAAGGTAAAAAGTTCCTCTTTCTCTTGAAGCTCAATCATTGGTTTCATTGCTCCAAAATAGTTTCCAATATGTAACTTTCCTGAGGCTTGAATTCCTGTTAGTACACGCATCTGAATCCTTGATAAAAATATGGATGAATTATAGCAAAAATATTGGCTTTTATTATTTACATTTATTTTATGTAAAGATTATAGTTTTTTTATTTTATAACGTTTTTGGATGTTTTGTAGTATTATTCTATAAATAAGGACTCAAATGATTAAAAAGCTATCTATATTTATGTTTATTATACCTATTATTTTGATGGCAGAACTAAATGTAAAGCAAGTAAATAGTGCACTTTTGAGTATCCAATCAGATAAGCCACTTAGGTTCTTTTCTAAGCAAGAAGAGCCTCTTGGTATTAAACAATTACCTTTAACTTCATTTGAAAATGCAAACATTATACTTTTTCCAGAAGAACTTAATTTAGAAAGAATGAATATTGTAAGTTCCTATAAAGAGTTACAGTTAAACAAAAACAGTATAGGTGCAATTTATTTGAAAAAAGGCAGGACACAAATTATTTTTGTTGAAGAACGACTGAAAAATAATGGTCTATCGCTACCTAAATCGTTTAAAAAAAATATTTTAAATGAGTGTCAATTAAATCCCCAATGTATGATCCAGTCACTTTAACTTATTTTATTATTATAAAATTTTTTTAATCTTCACGTTTTGGCACATTTTTATGTTAAAATAGTAAATAAATATACTTAGGAAATAGTGTGCGACACAAATTTACTTTTTTCAAAAATAATAGTGTTTACTATTATCTTATTCTTGCCTATGTCATACTTCTTACAATTGTATTATTAGCCTATAAAAATATTGGACTCTATGAAGAGAAAGTAAAAAACTTACTTTTAAATAAAGCAATTGGTATGGTTGATGATACTTCTGAAAAGATTTTAAATGAAATTTTAGTCAAGAATAATAATTTTGTACGTGAAAATTTAAAAAATAAATCATTACGTTTTGAAAATGAGAAAACATTAGGATTTATGCATAATCAAGATATACAGTCATTGTATGTTTTATATCTTTTTCAAGAAAAATATTTTTTTCTGCTAGACACTGATAAAGTTGAGCGTTCAGAGGTTGGAGAGCCTTTTATCCCAGATAACCTAAGTGTATTTAAAGAGGTTGCACTAAAAAAGAAAAAACAAATCTTTGTTCAAGATAAGATTGAATATTTATCATTTACTCTGATTAAGCCAATTATTGAAAACAATAAAACGGTTGGATTACTGGTTATTGACTATACTGAAAATCGTTTATCTTCTCTTTTAAATGTTAGTGTTGAGTTTTTAACCTATCTACTATTTGCACTACTTGCATTATTTTTTCTCTTTATTAGTTATATTATTTATACTCGTTATACACAATATAAAATGTATCATAACCCAGAAACAAATACTTTAAATAGAATTTATATGACAGATAATTATGAAAAAATAGATTTTAAGAAGTACTATGTGGCATTAGCCGATATTGATTTTTTTAAGCAGGTTAATAACTTGTATGGTCAAAAAAATGGAGATAAAATTATTATCTCTATGATTCAAATTATCTCTCCTCTTTTAGGTAAAAAGGATATGCTAATTCAATATGGTGGAGAGGAGTTTCTTTTCTTTATTTTAAAAGAGAAGAGAACTGAGCAGCAGTTTAGAAATCTCCTTGAAGAGATAAGAATCACTGTAGAAAAGACAAATTTTAGTATTGCTTCTGAGCACTTCTCTTTAACTATTTCTATGGGTGCTTTATTAAATACAGAACAAGAAAAATCACTTCAAGATGTTATTCATAAAACTGATACGGCACTCTATGAATCTAAACATGCAGGACGAAATAGAATCTGTTATTTTGACATTAGCCAAACACAAAAACTCTATCGTGAGAAGTTAAAAGAGATGATAGAGTCAGATAGATTGGTCTGTTACTATCAGCCTATTCGAAATTTAGAGACAGGAGAGCTTCACCATTATGAGGCATTACTTCGTATTATAGATGGTGAAAATGTTATTTTCCCAGATAAAATTTTACCAAGTTTAGAAGATTCTTATCTTTACACTTATTTAACAAAACGTGTCATAGAGTATAATGTCAAGAAATTAAGAGAAGATGCCAAGATTAAAATTGCCATAAATCTCTCTGCTGATGACTTAGTTAATGAGTCAATTTTATCAATCTTAGCACAAAATTCTGATTTGTCAAACCGTTTATATATTGAAATTTTAGAAAATAAAAGTATTGACTATGAGAAAGTTGAACTCTCTCTACAGAAGTTAAAAATGTTTGGTTACAAAATCTGCATTGATGACTTTGGTTCAGGGTACTCAAACTTGAACCATTTACTTAATCTCTCTATAGATTACTTAAAAATTGATGGCTCAATTATAAAAGAGGTTCATCGCGATAAACGTGCTTATAGTATTGTAAAGACTTTTGCTATTTTTTGTCAGCAAAATAATATGGAGATGATTGCAGAGTTTATTGACAGTCAAGAGGTGGTAGATATTTTAAAAAGTTTTGGGGTTAAATACGGACAGGGTTGGTACTTTTCTAAGGCTGTTCCTTATGTACTCTTAGATAAAGAACATTTGTAGGGACAACGTCCCTACAAATTATATTAATCGTTATCCATTATTACTGAAAGGAACGCAGAAGGCTCAGAATATATGACTTAATCGTCATCCATTCTTTGTCCACGTTTACGTCCACCAATATCTAGTGGTACACCTACGAAGTCAAATTTTTCTCTAAAGATGTTGGTTAAGTAACGCTTGTATGAGAAGTGCAATCCGTCAGGTCGGTTCATGATGATTGCAATCTTAGGTGGCTTTGTCTCATACTGTGTTGCAAATTTAATACGAATAACAGCACCATTAACAGAAGGCACATGGTGTCTTGAGATGGCATACTTAAGTACTTCGTTAAGCTTCGCAGTTGGAATACGTTGTTTGTAACGTCCATAGATGTCAATGATGTCATCTAAAATCTTATGTACTCTAAGCCCTGTCTTTGCAGAGATGGTAATGAGTGGTGCATAGTGTAAGAACTTTAACTGGTCACGAATGTCCTCTACAGCTTTTGTGTAGGTCTCTTCGTCATCTCCATGTAAGTCCCATTTGTTGAGAACAATAAGACAACCCAGTTTGTACTTTTCAATGAGGTTTGCAATACGTTCGTCAAGCTCCACTACACCTTCGGTAGAGTCAATCATAAGTAGGGCAATGTCTGCTTCTGCTAGCATCTCTTCTGTACGTCCAAAGGCATATTTCTCAATACCCAAAATCTTACCACGTTTTCTAATACCAGCTGTATCTACAAAGGTAATGGTATGCTCTTTGTACTCTAAAGCTTCATCAACAGGGTCAATGGTTGTTCCTGCAACAGGAGAGACAACCACACGCTCTTCATGTAAAAAGGCATTAAGTAGAGAACTTTTTCCTGTATTTACTCTACCAATAATGGCAACCTTAATATCTTTATCCTCTTCTGGTGTATCATCAACTTGAACCATCTCAACAATGTCTTCAAAGCTAAGCTCTGTGTCTTCTTCGAGTTGTAGTCCAGACTCCTCCTCTTCACGCTCAGGAATATGCTCTTCTAACCAAGCATAAAAATCGTTCATGTATCGGTTGTGACTGACCGACATTGGAAAGGTTCTGTCTGCTCCAAACTCTAAGAAGTCCCAGTATCGTACTGACTCATCTTTGTCATTATCAATTTTGTTAACAACCAGTCCAATGGGTTTGTCTAGGCTCTGAAGTTGGTAGAAGAGTTCTCTGTCTTCTTCATCAGGAATGTTTTTCCCATCAACCATGAAGATAATAACATCAGCTTCATCAGCAGCACGAAGTGAGAGCTTTTTGACGGTAGAGAACATCTCTGTACTGTCGTCAATTCCACCTGTATCAATAATTTCAAAGTCACGGTTACCAGAGATGGTTACCATACGTTTTTTGATGTCACGGGTTGTTCCAACAACATCTGAAGTAATGGCATCTCTTTGTCTAAGGAGTCTGTTAAAAAGGGAGCTTTTCCCAACATTTGGTCGCCCTAAGATGGCAACCTTTTTTAGTTTTGTCATATTATTATATCTTTCTGTCAGTAGGGTCGATTAGTCGACCATTAAATTGGTCGAATTATAGCAGGTTTTTAATTATTGGTTGATGTTGGAAGAGACTCAACATAGAGTGACTGAGAAGGGAAGGCAAAGTCAGCGTTGTTATCTTCTACAATTTTCATAATTTTTAGGTTTACATCTTCTTTAATATTCATATATTTAGCCCAGTTTGAGGTGTTAGTAAAGGTGTAAATATAGATCTCTAGAGAGCTGTCATTGAAAGAGTTAAAGTTTACCAACATGGTCTCTTTTTGGGCAATGCCTTCATGACTCCTAAGCATAGTTCTGATGTCTGTTAAAATACTTTCCATCTGTTGACTGCTAGTCGAGTAAGTAACACCAATGGTCATTTTAATACGACGAATACCACGTCTTGAGTAGTTTTGAATAGGACTGTTTGCAATCATTTGATTGGGTAAGGTAATGAGTGATTTATTAAAAGAGCGAATTTTAGTTGTACGCATTCCAATATCTTCGACAACACCTTCTACATTGTCAATTTTTATCCATTCTCCAATACGGATGGATTTATCGAGAAGTAGAGCGATGGAACCAAAAAGATTTGCAGCTGTATCTTTGGCTGCTAAAGCAAAGGCAAGACCACCAATTCCTAGTCCTGCTACAAGTCCTGCTACATTAATTCCCCAAACTTGTAAAATGGCACCAAGTCCAACGGCTAAGATTATTCCACGTATTATTGTTAAAATAAAATTACCCATTTCATGTGCCAATTCAGGGTTGAAACGTTCTGTAAAATGATAAACTGCATCTCTTAGTGCATGAGTTAGCTCATAGAGTGCCCAGAAGAGATTAAATGCAATCATGGAGTCAATAATTTTTTCAATCATTGGGGTTTCTAAAAAAAGTAGTGCAAAGAAAAGGCGAACTCCAATGGTAACAAAAACAAAAGAGAGAGGACCTTTGAGTGCAGATAGAATTCTGTCATCATAGTACGTTTTTGTACGTTTGGCTAAAGGTTGAAGCACATAGAGCGTTAAAGTAGCAAATAGTTTACGTAGCATTAAAAAGAAAATAAGAGAAAATATAGCAGCAATAATATTTCCAAGTGGCAAATCAAAATAGATTTTATTTAAAAAGGAGACCTCTTTGACTTGGTAGAGGTCATTTAATAAATTTTGAACTTGTGGAAAAAAATTTATATCAAGTTTTTCTATAATCTCGTGGGTTTGTGTATTATTGATGTCATTCATATTTATTGAGCACTTTGATTTTTATTTATAAGTAATATTTTATCTAAAAAAGTTGATATAATACCGTTTTTAGTCACAGTTATTACACATAAATATGATTAAATCCACTTATAAAAATAATAAAGGAATATTATGAAAAAAATATTAATATCTTTAGCACTTGTGTTAAATATGGTTACGCTTCACGCTGAAACCATTAAGGCTGACTATGAAGTAGAATTTGGAATTTTTGGCGAGATTGGTGTTGCTAATGCTGTTTTAACAAAAGATGAAAGCTCTTATGTGATTGATGTTGAGTTAGAAGCCACTGGGATGGCAAAAACATTGTCAGGTGGTATCAAAGAACATCACATCTCTAAAGGACACATTGAAAATGGTATGATGATCTCAGATCTTTATCAAGTTATTAAGTCACGTGGTTCAAAAATGACCAATAAAGTATATCGTATTGACCATGTAAGTAAAACGGTTACTAAAGAGTATAAACGTTGGAAAAATGGTGTCGTAGAGAGTGATAGAAATGAGACTTTAGATTTCTATTCAGAAGATGATTTATTGACTTTATATTTTAATCTAGCACATAAAATTGAAGACAAAACAAAAAGTGCTTCGTATACTTTTACAGCTGTCGGTGCTGAAAAACAAGGAGGAAAAGCTGAAATTGTAATTCCTAAAAAAGAGAATTTAGACGAATACAAGAAAAGTGTAGGTGAGGGTGATGACTCTTGGTATGCAAGAGCAATTATTCATCAAGATATTTTCTCTAGTGAAAAAGGAGAATTACTTTTACGTATTGGGAATGATGGTATTACAGAAAAAGCTGTCTTAAAAGATTTAATCTTATTTGGTGATATTAGAGCGAAGAGAATATAAACTTTTCTTTTAAAACTTACTCTTTAGAGAGTAAGTTTCTTCAGACAGTTAAGACATTTTTTACTCTCTTCTTTAATAATAATCTTCTTTTTTGTCTCTTTAAATTGAGGTCGATAGTGAAGAACATGTTTTCGTAAACTTCTATACTCTTTTCCCTTTAATTTTATAATTTTTACAGTGGGTTTCTTGACATAGCGTGCAGGATTAACAGCTCGATTATTTTTGTAGAGTCCAAAGTGTAAATGGGGTCCTGTACTTCTCCCAGAAGTTCCAACATATCCAACAATAGAACCTTGTTTAATAGATTTCCCTTTTTGAACACCTTTCCCATATCCTCTCATATGTGCATAGAGTGTTTTTAGACCATTAGGATGTTTAATCTCAACGGTTCTTCCATATCCACCTTTCCAACCTTTATAACTTACTGTTCCACTTGAACTTGCAAGAATTTTTGAACCAGAACGAGCAGCATAGTCAATTCCTAAATGGGCTCTGTAACGTCTTAAAATTGGATGATATCGACGATGGGTAAATCTGCTAGAGATACGTTTCATGTTGGGAACAGGATGAATAAACTGCGTCCCATAAGTACGTTTATACTTTACCCCTAAAGAGTCATAGTACATCTCATCATCCATTCGAAAACCATAAAAAGGTTTTTTATTAATCTCAATAAGACATGCTTCAATTTCAGGGCTAGTAAACGGTTTATTATGACGATATTTTTGAGTATAAAAGATAATAATTCGGTCATCTTTTTTCATATTTTTAAAAGGGATAACTTTTGAGTAGACCTCTTCGAGTTCTTTCCCGTAATAATCTGTTTTTGTCGCTTCTTTTAAATCTTTTTTAAAGCCCTTGTTCATACGAATAGAGATGGTCTTCTCAATAAGCTCATAAGGAATAGGAACATATTTTGCTATGTATCCCTCTTTTGTGTTGTTAAGTTCAAGCATCAGTTCATCTGAAACAGGAATGTCAATGGTCATAACTTTTCCATGACCATTGCTGTTAATGCTATAGTTTTGACCAGCTCTAATTTCTTGAATAAGCTCTTGATCTTCTCTGTCCATGTTATAGTAAGTTTTTAGGGGAATATTATGTTTCTCTAGAAAACCTAAAAATGTTAGGTCATTGTTCCATTTGTACTCTTCTGCTGATAATGTATAGGTAAAAAAAAGAAGAGTAAAAAGTATAAATATTTGTCGCATAGGCATATTAGTATTCTTTTATTTTAATTTAAAGAAACATTTTAACTGAAATTTTCTTAATAAATATGATAAAATTCCCAAAAAATTAAAGGTCGTTATTGAAAAAATATATTTTAGGCATGGACAGAGGTGTTCTATATATGCTTCTGGCATCACTCTCTTTTGCTGTCATGGGTGGCTTTGTCAAGACCGTTAGCCATGTACTCCCTCCTGTTGAAGTGACCTTTTTTAGAAATATTTTCGGTGTATTGTTGGTGGGCTTTGCCATCTATAAGTCACCCTTAAAACAGATAGGTGGGAAACCTTTGCTCCTTCTTTTTCGTGGAACAATGGGCTTTGTCTCTCTTTTGGCATACTTTTACATTATTGCGTACATTCCTCTTGGTGAAGCAGTTACTTACAACAAAACTTCGCCCATCTTCGTTGCCATTTTTGCCTACATTTTTCTCAATGAAAAACTAAACAAATGGGCAATTTTAGCCATAGTCATAGGTTTTGTGGGCATGGCATGTATCTCTTTTCCCACAGATGGTGCTTCGTTTAGCAAATACAGCATCTTAGGAATTTTTTCAGGAATTGGGGCTGCCTTAGCCTACACCTCCATTAGAGAACTTCGTCAGTACTATGATACACGTGCTATTGTCATGAGTTTCATGGGAGTAGGGACACTCGCACCTCTACTGCTCATGCTTGTTACCCCTTATGTTACACCTCCTGAGCCTTTAGCCTTTATGTTCGCTGAGTTTGTCATGCCAGAAGGTATCATTTGGCTCTATGTTATCATTATGGGGCTTTCAGCCACAGCTTCGCAGATACTCATGACCAAAGCTTACGAATATACAAAAGCAGGAATTGTAGGAACTATTAGCTACTCCAATATTATTTTTGCACTCATCATCGGTGTTTTTCTTGGTGATGCACTACCAACACCTTTAAAAGTTTTTGGTATAATCCTTATCATAAGTTCAGGGCTGATAGTGGCTCTTTCTAAGGATAAAAAATGATACTAATAGCAGGACCTTGTGTACTAGAGAGCCGTGATAATGTAATGAGAATTGCTGAGTCTTTAAAGAAATATCATGAAGATTGTACAAAAGATTTTTACTTTAAAGCCAGTTTTGACAAAGCAAACAGAACCTCGTTAGACTCTTTTAGAGGACCTGGAATTGATGAGGGTTTAAAAATGCTTCAAGAGGTTAAAGAGCAGTTTGGCTACAAATTACTTACCGATGTTCATGACTACACTCAACCACAAGCCGTAGCTGAAGTGGTAGATGTTTTACAAATTCCTGCTTTTTTATGTCGTCAAACAGATTTACTTGTTGCAGCTGCAAAAACAGGAGCTGTAGTCAACATAAAAAAAGGTCAGTTTTTAGCACCACAAGCGATGGAACATTCGGTTAAAAAAGTCTTAAAAACACGTGGTTTTGACGGAGAAGCTACTTATGAAAATGCTGAAAAATATAACGTTTGGCTAACTGAACGTGGCTCAACTTTTGGTTACGGTAACTTGGTGGTAGACATGAGAGGACTAAAGCAGATGAGAGAGTTTGCCCCTGTCATTTTTGATGCAACACACTCTGTACAGCAACCAGCATCGGGTGGTGCAACCTCAGGTGGTGACTCTGCTTTAGTTCCGTATCTTTCACGTGCAGCAGCAGCTGTTGGCGTAGATGGTTTCTTTTTTGAGACACACTTTGACCCAAGCATTGCCCTAAGTGATGGTCCAAATATGATTGAGCTAAAGAAGTTAGATACTTTAATGAAGCAGATTGAAGCAATTCGAAGTATTGTAGAATAATTTTATTATCGCGTAAGGTCGGTTTACCGACCATCAAAAGCTTAATTGGTTATAATTCAAGCAACAATTATTTAAAGGAAGTAAATGACAACAGTAGAAGGTAACTTACAAGTTGACAAAAGTAAAAAAGTAGCAATTATTAATGCAAGATTTAACCATTTTATTACAGATAGATTGGTAGAAGGAGCTCAAGATGTGTATGCTAGACATGGTGGAAACCCTGAAGATTTAGACCTCATTTTAGTTCCTGGTGCATTTGAAATTCCTTTTGCGTTAGACAAAGCTTTGGCTTCTGGTAAGTACGATGCTGTTTGTTGTTTGGGTGCTGTTATTCGTGGGGCAACTCCTCACTTTGACTACGTTTCAGCAGAAGCAACCAAAGGTGTGGCATCTGCAACCATGAAACATGGAAAACCTGTAACTTATGGTGTACTGACTGTCAATAGCATTGAACAAGCAATTGAACGTGCAGGTACAAAAGCAGGTAACAAAGGTGGCGAAGCAATGGCTGGGCTTATTGAGATGATGAACCTTTACACAGCTTTAGAAGCGTAATTAAATTCAATTGTCCCATACGATTAAAAATCCGTAGGGGGCGATTGCCATCGCACCAAAACATAAAACATAAAATGTATATTAAAGTTCAAACATTGAATTTTCATATACATTTTCCAAGAAGGTAATATAAAATATGGCAACAAGACACCAAGCAAGAACAGCAGTAGTAGGTCTACTCTACGCGTACGATTTAGGTAACGAAGAGATTGGACAATTCTCTGACACAATTTTAGAAGAAGACAAAATTAGAAACAAACAGAGAGAGTTTTCAAATTCTCTTTTTAATGGTACAATTAAAAACCTAGCAACCATTGATGCAGAGATTCAAAAACACTTAAAAGGTTGGGACTACAAATCAATTGGGAAAGTAGAGAAAGCAATCATGCGTTTGGCTGCTTTTGAGATTATGGTTGAGGGGACAGACAAACGTATTATCATTAACGAAGCGATTGAGTTGGCAAAAGCTTTGGCAGATGACAAGTCGCCACGTTTCATCAATGCTATTTTAGATGCTGTAGGAAAAGAAGAAGCAGCTCAGATTGAAAAACCTGAAGAGAAAGAAGTTCCAAAAGAGAAACCAGAATAATGTAGGGACAATCCCCCTGTGGTTGTCCGATATTCAAATATATATTAATATGGAGAGGTAAAATGCGATATTTTTTTAGTCTATTTTTTCTCTTCACACTCCCCCTTATTTCCCAAGAAATCACCCCAGCATTTACCCTAGAGTCGAAAGGTTTAGTGAGTGACTTTGTTATTGACAACGACAAACTCTACGTGGCAACCGACGAAGGTTCAGTAGAAATTTTTGACATGGTTGAACAGAAAAGAGTCGATGAAATTTCAATTATGCCAAACAAAACAGCCACAGGAGAGTGGGTCAATGCCAAAATACTCTCTGTTGACCGATTTAAAGGCGAGACGCTCATTGTGAGTTCAGGAGAGAATGGCTACCGAAATGTTTGGCTTCACAATGGAGTTAAACTCAAAAAACTCATCTCTACTCAAAAGAAGTTGTCGGTAAAAGAGGCACGTTTTTTAGACAGTGAAAACTTTGTTTTTGGAACGCTGGGTTATGATGTACTGAGTTACACCATGCAAGACAATTATACGAATTTTAGTGAACACATAGAGGAGAGTGCTTTTTCAGACATGGTACTGAGCGAAGACAAAACAACCATGGTGACAGCCAGTGAGAGTGGTCAGGTGATGCTAATTGAGACCAAAACAGGAAAAGTTTTAAAACGCTTTAAGCCTTTAAATCTGGACAACATTTACAAGTTGGCATACAAAAATGGAACAGTTATTACAGCTGGTCAAGACCGACGAGTAGGGGTCTACCCAAAAGAGGGAACGCCTTACTACTTAAAAAGTGAGTTTTTGGTCTACTCAGTGGGCTTAAGTCCAAGTGGAAAAACGGCTGTCTACTCCAGTAACGAAGCGAGTGACCTACAAGTTTTCGATGTAAAATCAGGTAAGAAAACCCACATCTTAAAAGGGCAAGATAGCATTCCTTCTACCATTAAATTTTTTAGTGAAGAGGGGTTCTTCTCTGCTGGTTATGGAAATACTATCTACTATTGGCATCTGGAAGATTATAATGGGACAAAATAGTAATTTTAAATATAAGTTCATAAAGTATATAGTTTACACTATTATAAGCCTATTTATTCTATTAAACCTACTACTCTACGGAACTTACCGATATAATATCTCACAAATAGATACTACAAAAATTACTCAACATAAATCATACAACTACAAAAATGATGTCTATGCTACTTATTGGGCAACATTTGCTTACTCTTCAGATATAGAAATAAAACCTTTTTATACTTTTGACTTTCCTTTTGCTCTATATACCGAGTTAACAGCTAAAAGTATGAATGATAGGTATAATAATAGCAGTTTAACCTTGACTCATTGGCTAAGTAGCAATACTCTTTCTAATTCTAATGGTAAAGAGATTAAAGGTAATAAACATTTATTAAGAACCATCTATTCTATTTGGATGACGCATAACTTAACAGCGAAAGAGGCGATGGATATTATTTTTTCAAAATTCTTTTATGCTAATGGGTATTTTTCTTTAGAAGAAGCTTCAGAAGGATATTTTCATAAAGAGGTAGATGAGCTATCTGTTTATGAACTGTTGATGCTACATGCCATCGACCATGCACCTTCTAGGTTTAACCCTCGAAAACATAAAGAGCGTTTGTTAAAACGAGTAAATATGCTTATAAAAAAGGCTAAAATGGTTTTTCCTAAGAGGTATGGTGAGTTGGAAGAGCTGAGTGTTTTGCCTGAGTTTTTTTAGGTTTGTTGTTTTAAACATATAAAAGCGACGAAGTCGCGTAGGTCGTAGTGCCTCACTACGACATTAATTGGTATAAAGTGGAAGTGGTTGTTTTAAGAGAACTAATATACTCATTTGACAATTTACCCATATTTATATATAATGAAAATACATTTATATAAAAGGAATCTCAAATGAATAGTATATCTATTGGAGATATTCAAAAAAATATCTCACTCCTTACCCAATTAACTGATGTTTTTGCGATTATTGATAAACGTAAAAACCAAAGAGTGGCTATTGTTTATCCTATTAAAAAACACTCTATTATAGGTTCTATAGCAGGAAAATATAAAAATAGAGTAACAGCATGTGATGACTTAGAAAAAGCTAAAGAGATAGCTATGATGGAAGCAATGGGAGAAAAATATGGTCTCTCTAATTGATACCAATATTATTATTCGTTTCTTAGTAGGTGACCATGAAGAGCATTTGAAAATAGCTACTGAGATATTTACTCAAGTAGAAAATGGTGAAATAGAAGTAGAGATACTTGACTCAGTAGTTATGGAAGTT
>Ga0256844_10000120_pt1 | contig 32070 bp, 49 predicted proteins | sample MusselsmetaG_FD_189100 | JGI IMG/M metagenome (GOLD analysis project Ga0256844, IMG submission 189100) | Mussel associated microbial communities from hydrothermal vent at the East Pacific Rise, Pacific Ocean - Mussels | ecosystem: Host-associated > Mollusca > Shell > Unclassified ... | reverse complement strand
TAAGTCTTGTCGCTCTGTTTGCTTGGTACAAGTAACCTTCTTCAGTCACTCTATCGCCTGCTTCGTACCCTTGTCCAACTACAAATGCTAGAATATCTGCTACAACATCCTCCTGCTCAATACCTACATATCGGTTATTCTTTAGCCATTCATTTACAATAGTTGAATCAAGGTTGTGCCATCCACCGTTAAGTTTCATTTTTGGATCTCGTCCCTTACCTACGTGAGAGATGGTTCCGTCTACATATACATCTTCCCCGCCAGAAACAAATTGTTTCCATAGTGATTGGTCATAAATATCTCTAGTCTGTACTATAGGCTTAGCCACCATTTCCCCTGACGTTTGAGCCATGGTATGGGCGATACGGTCTTTAATATATTTAAGGTATTGCTTTTTTGTTGCTCCATCGTTTTCTTTAACAAACTCTTGAAACGTCAATGCCTTTGATTGACCTCCTGCAATTCCAGTTGCATATTCTTCTCCCAGTAATAGCTCAATAGATGCAGCCATACAGTTTTCAGCGTATGTCATTGACCCTGGTTCCATACAGTCACTGTTAAGTGGTGATGTAGTGTTACAATGGTTCAGTGATGACACACCTGCTTGAGTTCTGCTATCTCCACTGTGTGTACAGATACGAGAACCACCACCCATTCCATTACCAGTCGATTGACCTTCTGGATGTGCTATGTTGGCTCCCATCATTGGACATAGATTCCACGCTAGACCCTTTGTTGAGTAGATTACACCATAGTATGGGTAGGCTACTCCAGAGATATTGATGATTTGACCAGGAACGATATAGTTACGTCCTGTTTTACCACTTTCTTTAATCTCTAATCCTGAGTCTTTCATTGTTTTAACTTCATTGTAGTTAAGTACAAATTGGTCATTTTGAATATCAACTTGGAAGTCTTTATTCTCAACGTAATACAAAGATGGTGTGTCGATTGCAGCAAGTACGTTTGCTATATCTTCTACATAGTTCTCTTTGTTGTATACTGATGGATACAATTCTTTTAGCTCTTTTTTCATTCCATCTTTGAATGAGTAAATAGCCATGGTCCATTTCTCTTCATCTTGCTTATAGTCCAAATCTTCACTATTAAGATTATGCACAACTACTGGATGCAGAAGGTTGACAATTTGTCTCTTTCTCCCTTTTCTTACATCCATAAGAAGTACACCATATAGTGTATCCTTAGATTCTTTGTAGATTTCTCCAACCATTGCTTTTGCTTGGTTGATTGATAAGTTTCCATCACCTACTTTTGTAATCTCAAGTTTGGCTGGAAATCTATTCCATGCTTTTGTTTTACCATTTCCATTTCTTTGCATGTGCGGGTTATGGTATTTTTTCATGAGTTTTTCAACTCCAGATGTAAAGTTAATTTCCTCCACTGCAAACCCAAGTCCATTGATTGATGTGTATGAGTCTGCTGTTGGTGTGTCCTTAACAAGGTCTTTGCTTAAATCTCTTACGAGGTCTAAACATGTTTGTTCATAGATTTTTTGTAGTGGCGTTGGAGCCAAGCTAATCATATTTGATGCCATTTTTATACCCCCTCTGGTAAGTTTAAGTCTTCATCTTGTCCAGCAAAAACATATAGTTTTTTTGAGCCAGCTTTGAATCCATTTAATAATTGTTCATTGTATATCTCATCAAAGTTTGCTCTCAGGATGCTGTGTTCTGTTGTTGTCCCACATGGTCTATCTCTATCTCTTAAGTGCTCAAGAAACTTGATAGTCATCGTGAGGTGGTTCAGGAGAAATTTGGATACGTTGATCTTTCCATATGTCTCCATCATAAGTTCGTCATCAACTGCAGGGTTCTCAACAAGTGAAAACTCTGAGTCTCTGTGTGTCGCAGCAATAAATGTGTACGTTGATGCTGACAACCATGCTCTTGTAGCAATATCTGGTGCACCGTAGATGATTGTGTGGTTCACGTGACCTGCTTTACTTTGAGTCATGTCTGTATCTTCAAGTCTTTTTGAGTGTGTATACCATCTATGGCATAGTTCTTCAAATTTTCTTGGGATACAGTCAACTTTTTTTGCTGTTTGGTTCGCTGCTTTAAATTCAGGAATGAATGGAATTCTTAACATGTTAGGAATATCGAAATCATCGTCATCGTATGCATGAATTGTTGGGAATATTCTACTCTTTCCTGTCCATTCAGACATCTGGTACATCCAGTGTATGAAGTTTGAACCAGTTCCTCCAAGTCCTACAAGAGTAATCATAAACTCTTTGTTCTTTACTGCCTGTAGTAGTTTTGAGATGTCTGTTTTTGTGTATCCTAACATTGTCACAAGCTCTGAGATGTGAAGTTTTTTACAACTCAAATCTTCAGATACTCTCTCTGAGATAGCATAGCCATCTATTGATTGGTTTGTTGGGAGTTTTAGTACACCATTTACTGGATAAGATATTTCTTTTGCCAGTATGTATGGGTAGAATGTATCAAGTAGCAACTTACTTCTAGTTACTCTGTCGTGGACTCTAGCAATATCTGTAAAGTCATATCTGAACTTAATCTTCTCAAAGATTAAATGGTTGAGTGGTATTTGTTTCTTCATTTGGTTTCCTTTCCTTTATGTTGTGTAGCCACATGCCAAAACCGAACTGAATCGGTTCTGGTTCTAGCTACTACTTACCTGACGAACTGTTAGCAGTCAACGATGAAGTTGAAGCTACTGATACAGTTGGTGCTGGTGCTGTTGGTGCTGCTGTCTTTGCGGCCTTTTTGACCAAATCTGCCATAGATGCCATTACGCTACCCCCTTCTCTGTGTCTGCTACGTCTGCAGCTTTTCTAAGTCCTGAAGCTGTTGCTTCACGTACCGTGTCGCTTGTCTTTGTAAGACCAGATACATCAATACCATCAATGGCATCATTAATAATACCTTCAAGGTCGAAGCTTCCAAGAAACTCATCTGATGCAGCAGTTACTCCAGCATCTGCAAGAAGCATAAGCTTTTCGTTTGTGTTACCAAACTTGATGATTGCACCCGCTACTGCGTTTGCCATTACGAACTTGAACCAAGGTTCTTGTGCATAACCTCTTACCATCATTGGTAGTTTTGGTGCAATTGCTCCAACTACTCTCTCGTTGAACATTTGACCTGCTCTTCTTGACGCGTTAGCTTTAAAAGCTGTTTTGTTACCTTCTGCAAGTACATTTGCAAGTGTTTTTAAATCCATAGACATAAAGTCTCCTTTTATTGTTTGGTTGTATCTTTAAGAACGTATCCGTTCTAATCCTCAGTGTAGCTACTTGGGAGGGATTACACTACTTCCTTTCAGAGAAGTGAAACCAAGTTTGCTACTTTGTGTTTTTTGCTACGTATTCATCATAGAATGTTTGATACCAGTTGGACTTAGCGATGTCTTGTGGACCCACCTTGCCTTTCTTGAATGCACGCATTCTATACTTGATGATGTTACCTTTTAGCCAACCCATCAACTCTTCATGAGTTAGTAGCTTAGCAAGCATGTCATTTACGTTTGTATCAGCCACCTGATAGTGAGATGGTTGGTGCACAGCCTTGTCTACGACTCTTGGTAGTTCTATTTCTAGCACTGAGTCCATAGCCTTTACCTTGGCTGACTCAAATGCATCTGCAGCAATTGAATTTTTTCTAACTGTTTGCATTTCCCCATAGGTAAGTTCAGCATGTGGGTCAGGTTGACCAGCGATTGCCTCTATCTCATCATTAAACTCTTCCATTAATGTGTTGAATTCTTCTTCTCTCATTTTTATCTCCCTTCTTTCAATTAGTCTTTCATACTGCATGTTGTTTACACGCTCCATTTCTGCTTCATATTGGTCAAGTGTCATTTGTAATCCTTCATGTAGTCAGCAGATGCCATGAGAATTATTCCAACAATCATCATTCTAAAATCATCCATTCCGAATGACCACACGAGGAATGATAAAACCATGGTTCCCCACAGGAGCATGTTTCCAAATATAGTCATTGCTAAAAGTATAAAATCTTTTGTTTCTTTATCCATCATCATCAATTCCTTCATCTCTAAGATAGTCGTTGTGTTCTTCTTCTGCAGTTGCCTGCTCCATCGCTAACCATTCGTAGATATCCGATGGTTCCTGATTGCTGTCGGCACATCTCTGCACATACAGCTCGTAGTCTTCTTCGTTCTGCTCAGCAGAATACTTTCTTGACATTGTTCTCATGATGAAAATATTGCAAATGCAAAGAATGCCATGAGTACAACCCCAATGATTGTGGTTCCGATATCTTGTGTTGCTGCAGCTTCAATCAGTGCAGCTTGTACCTCTGGGCTTAATGCCTGAAACGTAGTTTCATTCATATCTTCCATATTCATGCTTCCTCCTTAGAAGTCGAAGTCGTAATGACTTTCTCTTAATGTTTTTAACTCATTCTCTTCAAATGCTTTGTAGGTGAGTTTCTCTATTTGATTGTCTATAACACTGTGTCCTCTTTCGACGAATAGGACATTGTCCAGTTCATCAAACAATAATCGGAAAGATTGTTGGTTCTGTATCCACTCTATTCCTTTAATGTTAAAGATTCGTCCTGTATATTCGTCCCATCCATTACATTTGCGTACCATCTTTCTCTTTTTTGAGTCTGCTTGTTCACATCTGAAACACCAGATAGTCATACTGGTTCCGTATTTCTCAACCAGTTCTCTCCTGATTTGTGTTTTTCTTACTGAAGGTATAAAGTCACCGCCACAACATTCACACTGAGAGTGTTCTCTTGCTTGGTATCTTCTTGAATGTATCCCAGGTATTGAGCTTCGATATTCTGTTTTAAGGTTTACTCTATCTGTCTTAGAACCAATCATCTTTATGAGTTCATGGTCTGGACATATTGTGGTTCCGTGCTCTTTGAGGTGTTTGTCTATTTTTGTTTGGCAAGTTGATTGATGCTTGCGTTTTGTCTTGTCTCTGTTTTCTAAAAAGTCAAGTGCATTTCCCATAGTGTATTCCTTATGTTTGATTGAACGGTGTCATTCCGCTTGAAGCTCCATTCTTTGATGTGTCTCCTCTTCTCAGGAAGTATGGATTTATTCCACCGCTACTTGATACCATCTTAGGAGCTTTTTTTGTTGGTTGTTGTGCCGTCTTGTCTAGTGTAACTCCTTTGTGTACTGGTAGCTTTCTTGGTTTTTTAACCTTTGCTTTGCCAGCATCACGTAGTTTATTCTTCTCATCTACCTTGCGTTTTTGTACAATTACTTTGCACTCTTCACAATACTTTGTGGTTCCAGTGTTCGACCATTTTGGTCTTACGAAGCACTCTTCACACATCTTGTCTTTACGATCTCTCTTTTGATAACTTCCGTTGTTGTTTCTCTTTATTACAATCTTTGCACATTTGGTGCAATACTTTGTATAAGACATTATCTTGTTGCATTCTACACAAGGTGAGTAGTTCTTTTGACGACGTATTTGTTGTGTTACCTTATTGGTTTCTCTTTGCTCTATGATTCTACAGTCAGAGCAATACTTACTTGCTCCTCTTGCCTTATCTGCCAAATGGCATCTAATACATTTGTTTGACATATCTATCCTTTTCTTGCAAATGCTACACCACCAGAACTCCATGTTTCCATGTATTTCTGCAGTGCTTCTTTGAAATTTTCTGCCACAATCAGCTTACCATCTACGATGTAGCGATTTTGACTTTGATGTTTCAATTTCATCATTGTTTCTCCTTTCTATTAGTTAGGCTCTTCTCCGTCCCTAAGACGCACCCAGTGCCTCTTAGCTTTCATTACTTCGTTGAGCATTTTGTTATCTTGATACATATAGTGAACAGCAATGAGTTTCTCCATGTGTTCTTCTAATAGTTCAAGTCTTCTGTTACAAGTTTCCTTGTCAACCCTAGGGACATCGTTGGTTCCGTATAGCTCAAGATTTGTTAGCATCTTCTAGCCCTGTGCGATGGTCATCTTTTAATTCTAGGTCTGGATATTGCTTTTTTACAAGTTCAATACCATCAACAGAACCAAACTCTACATTCAGGTCTTCGTTTGCTTTCTTAAGATCATTTAGTTTTGATCTTGTCTCTTTCAATCTTCTTGAAATCATGTATCCCTGATAGATAATTAGCATAGCTACAATAAGTATTACTGCGTTTGTCATACGTTCTCCTTGATGTAATCTTTAGCCATATTATACCATTTTTCGATGTTCTCTGTGCTGACCACAATAAGATCATCCATCTCTACATAGGTCTCTGGAGTGTTTCTTTTTAACGCTATCATGTGCATGATGTAGTGGTTCTTTCCTCTAAGTAATAGCTTATCGGATATGTTGATATTTGGTCTATCTTCTTTTGGTATATCCTCTGCCCATATTCTCATGAGTTCAAGTATGTTTATAACAGATGATGTTTGTGTTTTCTTTAAGTCCTCCATTGGTGGAAGATTTGCTATCTTTTTAATGTGTGCTCTTTCTTCATCAGTGAATTTGTTAATGTGAAATGAGTTAAAGCCTGCAGTTTTCATTCTGAATGCGATATCAGGCATGCTTGATTTGTCTACTTCACATTGTTTACTGAATATGTATACTTGTGCAAGAACTAGTCTGTTTAGTAAGTTTAATTGTTGTCTGTTCATTAAATTGCTCCTTTTAGAAAATATCTCTTATTGAATTCATGTCTGAGTCTACTTGGTGTTATTCTAAACTCGATACTTGTTTGCTTGGTCTTAAATGGGAAGCTGGTAGATACAGTTACCCATTTTGGTCTATCGTTTGCAAGGTTTCTCCATTGAACAGGATACGTTCCCTTGCTTGCTAATGCACTCCACGCCTGCTTGTCATTGTTCCAAATAACTATTCGCTTACCTGCCAGAAGCTCTGGGCTACTGATTATCTCATTGATATCAGTAAGCATATGTGCTCGTCTTGATTCTTTTGTGTACATAGTCTTTACTACAGCCTCTGTATTGCGTGACAATATCCTTACTTGACATGTCATGATTAGAATCTGTGCTCCATATTGCACTTTTGCAGTACCTATCGTTGGTGTGAGTATAAGTGAATACCATCCCTTATAATCATATCCACCATTCTCTGGTGTTGCTGGGGCTACAGATTCAACTCTATACTCTAGCCATAGCATTTGGTGTCTGCTCTGGTGAAGTGGATCTCTTGTGGATATGGCAGCTAACTCTACTATATCTCCAAGCTTTGGTTCCTGGTTGTATTTACCTGGCACATATGCCTTTCTTCTCTTTCTCTCTATTGTTGTTGCCATATCTTTCCTTTCATGATTTTTATAACAAACTCAAGCGAACCAACAGACTATTCCTTTCTGTTGGTTCTATCAATTTGTTTTGATTTTCTTGTTTAGAATACAAGTGCGTCTACCAATTCCGCTAAGGGGCCGTCTGCATACTATACGTAGCATTTATGGTGGCCCCCCGAGGACTCGAACCTCGAATTATCTGTAATTGTTGCACGACCCGGTTTTATGTCTAGTTCCCTTTTTTAAGATGAGTTAAGAATATCGTATAACCACTCTACCACTTCGCCATATGTTTGGAGGCGAAGGAGGGGGTTGAACCCTCGTAATATTCTGAAGTTTTTCTAGGACTGACAAGTGTTAAAAGTCTATAGTGCTAAGCTTAAATGGGATGATAAAATAAGCTTAATGATGACTACACTACCCCTGAAATAAGTTTAGGGTTATAGTGCAGGGTAAATTTAAAGATAAGTTTGCCCAGGCAGCCACCTTAGTCTCAGTGGCTCCATGGGCAAACCTTTCGGTTTACCTATGGCACAGGTATTGCTAATGCAATAACTATACCGATAGAAATGCCCAGTAGATATAAAAAATCTACCGTACAGATACTATCCATTGATGTATCCGAAGATTGCATCTGCGAATTTCTTCTCAGTATCTACAACCTCGGTGTTTGCTCTTTGACGTGCAGTCTTCACTGCTCTGATTGTAGCCGTAAGACGTTGGATCTTCTCTGCTTTATCTAGTGACGTTAGTGCACCAGAGAACTCATCAATGATGAACTTACCTACGACTGTAGTCTTCTCTTGCTGAACCAACTGAGCTTTGAACTCTTTGGTAGCTGGAGATACTTCAACCCAGGTCTTTTCTGTCAATGATTGCTGGTTCTCCCTTTGATTCTTAGTAACAAACACATTTGCAACCGGGTAGCCCTCTGCTTTAATCCATGACTTAGATGCGTCAAGAGTTGGGAGTGCATTATATAGAGCGAGCAATGATGTTAGCTTCTTCTCCATACTTAGAAGTACGATAGCTGGAATGTCTTTAGCAATTACGGTATCACCGACTACGATGTCTGCTTTTGCTCTCTGGTTTGCGTCTTCTTTTTGAAGAGTCACGTCCCAGTATCTTGCGATTTCCGTTGCTGCGTAATCAAGCTGCTCAGTTGCAGTTGATTGAACTTCTTTTGACTCTGTTGCCTGAGTAAGGTGCTGTAGCGACTCGTCGAATAGAACGTGTGCTTTTACCATACCAGCAAAGATAGTCTCTTTGGTTGCAAGTGTCTTTGTTGTCTCTTTCTGTACTCTGTTAGATGTCTCTGATAATCCAGTTTCAACTGCGAGTAGTTCGTGTAGTGCTGTTTGTTTCATTTGGTTTCCTTAGTATAAGTTTGGTTTAGAACCACCAATGAGTGCATTTAAACCCGTACACCTCTATGGTAGAGGATAGCTTGTCACTCTACTTCTAGTGGGATAGGTCCCTCTGTGGTGGTTCCTGCCCAATTAGGGACTTTGTTATCCTGTTTTCTCAGTTGCTTCTTATAAGTCAGAAAGCCCATCGACTTTGGTGTGCACGCTAGGAATTTAACCTAGGACCTTCGGATTAACGTCCGACGCTCTAACACTGAGCTACTAGCACATATAGGCTCCCTTGAGTCTTTCCTCTAGGGATATAAAGTCATAGTGCATTTCGCTAAGTTGCACAGCACTAAAGAAGCTCTACTATATAGGTTTATGCCCGTATTTAACTGGATGGTGGGCATGGGACAGATTCCTTTCTCCAGGCAGCCAGTCGGTTTTTCATCTGGATAGGTTACATTTAGATTACCCCTGATTTCAATAGCGTTAATCCCCTTGTAAAAGGGTTAATACTTTTTGGTGGGAACACCAAGTCGGTTTTTTGAGCCGGGTCTGCGACCAATGACCCCACACAAACATCTTTGTGATGGTTCTGTGGGATACTGGCGGTAACACTTTTACGTGTGTATACCAGTCACGGATGATTTCTTTCGACACTAAGTAGCCTGCTGGACATCTCAGGAAACAGCTCTCTATAGAGTAGTGGGTTAACGTGCATATGACTCTACGGTTTTACGGTTGTCTCTCCAACGGGATTCGAACCCGTGCACCCCGGCGTTGAAGCCAGGAGTCTACCAGCTGAACTTATGGGAGCACATAGTCTCCATCAAGGCAGACCCCATCAAATAGGGTTGGCTAGGAGCGATATGTAGAGAGTGTGAGTTTTGCTTGTCTACATGATTCTCTGTTTTAGACGTCGCAAGAAGACAGGATTTGAACCTGCGTCTCCCAGACCGTGTCCGGGTATCCTACCAGACTAGACGACTTCTTGACAAGACACTCGGCCTCAGCGGAGTGTAATTGTGAGAGGTGTGGTTTGAACTGTGCATAATCTCTCGTTTTACAGCTAGTATTTTATTGCCTCGGCATGCCCTACGGCCACACGAAGAACCAACACTGGTTCCTCTAGTGGACATAGATTAGCGTCTAGCAATAGCTTGCTGTCTTCGTAATGAAGCTAGTTCATTCTCTTCTCTATCGTGTCTGAAGATAAGCTCTTGAAGCTCAGTTGCATCTTCTCTGTTGTAGGCATATGCTGTTTTAATAACATAGTCTACTCCTGCTGGAAGAGTGACCATCACATCGTAATCTCTACTATAGGTATTAACCCATTGTGTGATAGTTTGTCTGTTGTCTACTCCAACAGCCTCCATTGCTTCCTCTTCTGTAAGCATATTTTCTAGTACTGCTTTTACAATACAGCCTTTAGTACGAGCATCTGCTCTGATTACATTTTTCTCACGTACATATGTGAATTCGTTGATGGCGAATACCATGTCCTCCTGGTTCAGGAACAGATCTCTGTACCATCCCGTTACTACGTTGGAGTCAATGTTGAGCAGTTGTGCAATGTGTTGCGTGTTCTCGCCTCTGGCTACAAGTGTAGACACTACGATCTTAACTGCATCAGTATACCCTGCTTGCTCGTTTGCTATTCTCTCTTCTCTGAATCCGATTAGTAATTCGTCATACCCTCTCTGGTAATCTCTCATTAGGTTTCCTTTAATTTCAATTCATAATTTTTTGACAGTAATTGTACTGCGTGCATGATGTGTTCAAACTCCTCTCGTGATGGAGTTGTTAGGTGTTGAATGATAGTCTCCTGCTTAAAGCCTGATTCTTTTAGGATATCAATCATTTCTATTTGTGCAAGTACATCTTTTTCTGGAATGCTTTTAAGAATGGTTGATAACGTGGTTCCAATTGTTCTACCTTTTCCAGATGAACTGTTTACCTTCAGTGGTCGTGCTGTAGTCTTTTTTACATTTACTTTGAACTCTATTCTCCATTTGAATACAGTGGCAGGAAATAGGTTTAAATCAAGCAGTAACTGCTTATCATTCATTTCCCCATCTTTGAAGTAGTATCTTACTACATCTTTTTTTACGTCATCAGGAAATACTCTTCCTCTTCCTATTACCTTAATTCCTTTTACATATTCGATTAGTTTAGCTCTGGTCATTTTTTTTCCTTTCTTTGTATCCTGGACACATGTCTGTGTCTTTCATTGGCTGCGTTGCAATAGGTGCACCAGTCCATTCTTCAACTGGCTCTGTACCATTCCACCATAATTGTGCTAACGCTGTCTTTTCTGGTGTTAGGTTGTCTTGACACTCATAGTTTGCACAATGCGTTTCACTACAAAATGTTTTGTCTCTATAGCACAACATTTTAGATTCCTTGAAGTGATATATATTTCGGAATAACATACCATTCTTGCACTCTGGTTGGATTCATTGTTTCAACATATGCACCAGTAATGATTGGAGTGAATCCTACACTGTTGGTTCTAATTACATTATTAATCACTGTTACTGTGATGCTTCCATCGTTTGATTTACTTTTTAAACTTATTGTTTTTTCCATTTCTGTTTCCCTTTTCGATTAGTATTCTATTGTTTAGTATTTCTGATCTACTGCCTATCACAAGCATCTTGATCTCTACAAGTCTTCTGTTGTTTTCCATCATGAGTTCAGTAAGTAATCTTACTCTTTCATCAAGATTCTCTATCTTCTTTCCGTTGAACATCATCTTCCTTTTCAATTGTCTCAAGCTTGGCTCTAAGCATTTCCATTTGTTTGTTGATGTAGTCAGCATCATCAATTGTCCATGTTTTTGTCCCCATAGCGACAAGCGTAAGCTTTACTTCTTCAAGAACTTTCGTTGCTTCAGTACTGAGACCCGGCTCCTCCATCTTTTGGATGACCATAAATCTAAGTGTTTCAAGTATTTCGTTCATGTTATCACTTCCTTCTCTGTTAATTTTTTGATTATTTTTTGAGCTTCTGTTTCATCATCTTGTGCATTAAAGTCATCTATTGATTTCATAATGTCGATGACATCTTTATGCTTTACTGGAGTCTCTATTGGATCTACACTAGAACCAGAGACTACCCATTCATGTATCAAATCCTTTCCTTCAATTGCTCGAAGGTGGTTCTCAAATGATGAGACAGTTGATACTACATACTTTCTCAAGTATTCAAATATAATACATTCCATCTGTTCGTTGGATGCATATACGATTTTTATACGTTTGTCACCACTTGCTGGCTTAATCTCTACAGAGTTCTTTATCCAGTAATTTGATTTGTCTATATACTCATCTATATCATGAACAGTGTGTTCTATCTTTGTATATTTACGTGCTTCAGTCCCTGTAGCAAATGACATCACTTTTCTCTGTACAGCACGCTGAGGAAGATAGCTAGCCATATCTTCTCTGAATGCGTTTATCTTTTTGTCTTCTTTTTGTGTTCGTGACCAAATATTCGACTCTTTTAGAGTATTGAACCCTCTAGGGTTTAATATCAATTCTCCAGCAAGTAGTTTGACTCTTGCTAGTTCTTTTTCTTTTAGCTTTTCGTCAATTTTTTTCTGCCTTTCTATTTCAGAAAGGAAGTAGTTCATCTTTTGTAGTCCATCATTCTGCCATAGGTGTGCCATGTTTATCCTCCTCAAGTTTCTTTAGTTCGGCATTCATTATGTCTATTTGTGTTGGTTCTTGTGTTGGTGTGCCATGTAGCATTTGGTCTATTGCACAGACAACTATGATTTCCCATAGGTCTACGTTTTCACTATCAGATTCACCCATTGCCCAATTCAGCAGCAATGGATGTGACTGTTCTAGTCTATGACTTAGTTCTTTTCTGAACTCATAGTCTGTGATTCTAATTCCTCTTGCATGAGTATTCATGCCACGCACACCAGTGTTTGTGTGTTGGTCCATCATTTCTCTACGAGCACGTTCCATTTGCTCATAGTCGATAGCTTGTTGCATGAGTCCTGGTTGTACCAGTGGGTCATTAGCCCATTCATTGCGAGGTATGATTTCCTCTCTGCCAAAGGGATGCTCCACAGTTGGTGCATGTCTTCTGACCATTGGACTTCCGTCCATAAGACTTCTGCGAAGTCTACGCTGGTACGCTTCGTCATCTGGTCCAATACCACCCGTTAATACATTTGCCATGACTCCTCCTTTATGTGCAGTCTATTTCTCCGTTTGGCCATAGATAGCACTCTTGTTGAGTACCATCTGGCATTGTTATAAGTATGTATCTACCTGCTGTAGCTAGTGTTGTTAGTATTGCTAATGCAATAAGTATTTTAGTCATTTGGTTCATCCTCTATTTCAAATGTGTCCATTAGTTTTTGTATCATATTTCCTACTTGGCCTTTAGCCTGTGCAGGATCTGATTCTATGTCGATAAACATATCATCAAGTAAATCTTCCATGATTAGCATTTTCTCTTTATCTTCTGTGCTTAGTTCAGGGTTTTGTGCAGATTCTCTGAATATTTTCATTAAGCTGTCTATGCCAAGCATATCTTCAGGTTTGTTTGTGTTGGTATTTTCTTTCATTGTGATCCTTATGTTTTATTTAGTTATAATATCCTAAAGTTCAAGAAACTTAAAATAAAGGATATATTATGGGTGCAAAAAATTACGTATTTAGTTTTGCGAGATACTTAAAAAAGACTGGCCAAGAAGGTCTAAAAAAAGGTACAGAAGCATGGAATAAAGCTTTTGAACAATATAGACATGGTCCTGTTACGCCAAAGGCTAAAGTTCCAAAGGGGCAAGAGATAGTGCAAGCCGTTAAAGGCAAGTCACCTGCAGTTAGACCTAAAGGTGAAGTTGTAAAGTCTGCCAAGGGCAAATATGACCGTTCAAATAAACCTGATAAGTCTAAAGAACTTGTTCACAAGCCTGGTACTAACCGTGCAGGTAAGCCTGATAAGTCTAAGGCTCCTAGAGACATTACATCTATCGGCAAGAAGCCTGGTAAGATTAAAGTCAAGAACGCAAATAAAAAAGATGCACTTAAATTAATTGCAGCTCTTGGACTTGGTTCTGGAGAGGCTAAGCCTACTCCTGCTAAGACTAAGACTAAATCTAAGCCTAAGACCACAGCTAAGAAGACTGTACCTGCAGCTCCTAAGTATGATCTTGGTGTACCGATGACTGATGCTGAGATGGGTGCTCCTAGACCTGGTTTTGCAACAACAGATCCATTAAATCTATTCGGAAACAAGAATGGTATTAACCCATTCTCATCTCCTGAAAGAGAAGCATTTGGATACTCTGCGTTTGCTCCTATGGATGCATTCCGTGGTGATGTTGGTGCTGGACGTGAATCACTCACTCCTCCTGAGCAGATGAATGCTGCCATGACTCCTGCTGACTTGCTTGCTTTCGATAGAAACGAAGCACAAGCTGGAGGTTATTTGCCTCAGTTCAATGCACAGCAAGCTGTATTCAATCAACCTGCCCCAGTGGTAGCTGAAGCTCCAGTTGTAGCTCCTGCTCCTATTGCTCCAGCTCCTGTAGCAAACAGATTGCAACAGAAGTATGTACCTGAATCTCAGATAGCATCAGATGCTGCGAGAATATCTCCAGAGATGGACAGAACACTTAGCATGTTCTAGGAGTAGGTTATGTTGATACCTATGGAACAACGAGTTGCCAACATACGTAATGGACTCTCTTCTTCTGGTGAAGCTAGAGAGTCACCATTTGCTAATGTAATGGACTCGGAACCTGAACCATCGTATGGTCAGTCATCTATGTCTAACTTTGATGACATCAAAGATATACAACGTAAGCAGCAAGAGGCTCAAGAAGCCAGAGCTGCTGAGGAGAAGGCTGAAGCTAGACGTATAGATGTATTTAACAATGCATTGTCTGAGCGTGCAGCATATAGTAGATATGTATCTAATGTTGGTAATCCTGCTACAGCAGGCGGTTCTAATTTCCTAAGAGATGGTCAAAACATGACACAATCTACTGTAGGTAAATTTAACATGATCACTGGCAAGCAAGGTAACAAGGCATTTAGGAACAACAACCCAGGTAATATTACTGGTATGGGTGGTAGATTGCTATATGGTGCTGTTGGCTTTGCCAAGTCCAAGCATGGTGATGCTGGAGATCAGAACCAACTAGTGTTTGATTCTCCTGAAGCTGGTACTAAAGCCATGTATGGTCTCATGAGTGGTGGTTCATATAACAATGCTCCTATCAGTCAGGCATTTTCTAAATGGCAGACAGATAAGAAGGCATGGGCTAATATGAAGCAGAAGTATAGAGGTATGGGTATTGATGTTGATAGACAACGATTCAATGACTTATCTCCTCAACAGAAGTATAACTTCATGAATGTACGTGCTAAGCACGAAGGGTTCCAGGGTGACATCCCTAATATATTCTAAATATATTTAAAGGTCATCCCGCCAACGGAAGCTTGCTTGCCGTTGACTACTTTAGAAATCCCTCCCTTATTAAGTCCGGTATCCTTAGACGCATGTGATATGCTGGGGTAAATTTTTCCCGTGAACATATTTATTATTGGTTTCTTGCGAACCCTCGATTCGTATGTCTTTTGTAAGTCGTCCTGTGACGGTTTACAAACAACATATAAAATCTCTTTTCCCCGATAATATTCGGGCTTTTCTGGTACTATTTTTATTTGCTTCATTTGGGTGCTCCTAAGTTAAGGGTTGGTTAATGGTAAAACTACTAAAACCCTCATGGTGTAATTGAGGTTTCCGTATTTTACCATTATTATTCCATCCAATCCATGTTAGGTGGTGAAATCAATAGATATACACTGAATATTGCACTAGCAACAGTAGCTATTGCTAGTCCTGTCATACTTCCTCCGAAGACCCATCCTAAGCCAATTAGGATAGCTCCATCCAGGCCTGCATCCGCAAACCTTTCGTTCTCCAGTTTCCACTTGATTGCAAACATATTAAAGAATGTTGCAATGCCAAGTACAAATATTGCAGTAGCGTCCATGACACTACTTTTTGGCTGCTGGTTTCTTGGTTAGCTCGTGAACTCTACGCATAACCTCGAACTCAATATCCAGGAATGCATCAAGTTGTGGTCTTGACACGTCGACGAAGTTTTGAATCTCTTCTTTGCTGATACCTTCTGCTAGTAAGTGACTAGCTATTGCTTTGTTCTTGTCATCCAGATCTGTAATGAATGGATTAACTGGATCCAATAGTGATTGGATACCATCATTGATTTTAGTTACACCATCTGGTGTTATTTTTGATAAAAAACTCATCTTATTCTCCTTGCCATTTATGGCTTTTGTATTATTTGGTGATTATATACACCATGGAACTAACCTTGTGCATAGTGCTATGCTGTTGGTTCTATGCTATATACGTGGCTCAACTAAGTATGAGCCGTCTCTATCCGGATGCCTACATATCTGCAGGGCTTTGCTGGTGTGGTCTACTACCACTTGCTACTGTTTGGTATATCCAGGAACAGTTTAGCAATCCTGGTGTTTGTTGATCTGGGCTCTACGGCTATTTCGCATACGCTTGGATAGCATTCCCCTTCCTAGAGTTATTAAAACGGTTTTACCCGTGGGTCAATCGACGACACCCTTGAGGTTAACCCTCATAGAGGGACTGGTAATAGGAGTTGTTCTGTCATTTCAATCACGGATTAACATAGTCACAACCAGTCCCCTTATCAGGGTTAAGTAGAACCGTCCTACAGCCTATGTTCACTATATGATTGTGCAACATGTGTAGGTGTTGGTTCTAATTATTAAAAGATAGCTAAACAAGGATCTTTCGCCTCAACGGCAGCAACAGCTAGGTCGTAAGACTCATATCTGTTATAGTTCATGTTTACCATATCTCTTGGTGAATATTTAGAGAATCTTTCTGCGGCGATTCTCAGTTCTTTAATGTATCCATCTAACTCTTTGTCGTACTCTTCAGCACGCTTTTCAGCAGCTTCGAGAATGACTTCAGGGTCAGTCTGCGTTGGAATGATTTCGGCAGCGTTTTCACGAGTTACCTTATATTCCGGAGATACAATACCATATTTCTGAAGCTTATCAAGATCCTTATCGAAATCGAACTTAGCTTTCTGCAACATAGTTGCATCCTTCTTGTCGACATCAATATCAGGCATTTTAATACCTGAAGTTTGGTCTTGAACCTCAGTTGTTGGTTCTGATTTTGGCATTTCTGCTCCTTTCATGTGTACAAGGTGTCATCACCTTTGTATCACAAAAGCGGTGGACACCGCTCATGAATAGGTGGCAGTAACGGAGGAACTTTAGACCGTAAAATACGGTAAAGTACCCCGTTAAGAGGAAGAGTATCAATGGCAAGAATGTCCGAGATAATCCACTAAATTAAGTTTCATAAAAGACGTTGCCAAAGACTCAAATGTACCAGCATAGTGCTGGCACATCAGAATCTTTAAAAACTAAACTACAATATATATGACCACCCCGAAGGGTGGAGATGACTATGTCATACGAAGTAAAGCACTTCGTATTGGTTCATCGTATTCAAGTGCAAGAGAAGAGATATGCTCTAACCTTGCACTTTTGTAGGCATCAATGGCATCAGACTCAGACACATAGCTACCTATGTGCCTATTGTTTGAGCCATATCTAGCTACATATCTATTCTTACGCTTAGTAACGCCAGTACCTTTGTTGTTGCGTATAACATTGTTGACATGTCTATCAACAAAGAGACAGGTATCTGGAGAGTATGTACGACTATTAGGGTCAAGCAAGTCCTTATCCAAGAACTTACCTTCCCAGTCTTGAGTGGTCATCCACTCCTTGAACCTACTAAATGTTATCCATTCATTACAAATGGTAACATCAGCATAGTCTGGTTCTGAGGTGACTCGTCTTAACATGTTCATCCACACAGTATAGTATGGGCACATAGCACGAGTACCATCAGCAAGCTTACTTCTGACTACATAGTCAGCATCGTTTATTCCAAGCCCGTAAACAGGCTTTCTCCTGTTGAGGAGAGGTCTTTCTTCAAACATATTTACTCCTTTATGTTTATATAGTATAACATAAAACCTATGACGAATGACTGATGTCATTCAGCCTAGGTCATCATGAGGGGACTTTCACTTGGACAAGCCGAGTTGAAGTCACTGATTGTCATGCCGTGGTCAGCTAGGTCGCCTTCCACATGCATCTCAAGGAAAGATGCTATTTGTTCGAATGAACGTAGCAATGGTCTCTTTATAAATTGCTCCTTACGAACCTCGTAAGTATGAGCAATCATGTCATTGACATAGTTAGGGTGAATGTAGTAACCATCGTGCTTAACCAATGGTACTATCCCAAACTCTTCCTTCATACGAAGAGAGATTGCACGTAGCATCCAAGCATCATCTGCTTGAATCATGTTAGCCCATGCTCCCATTGTTTTGTTCCAGTATTTAACTGTATTGCCTTGCTCGTCTACACCTTCGTAGCATACGCCTTTAGCGTCTACTTCTATTGGCATATCCATCTTGAGTGCTAGTCTCCGGGATTTAGCATTCTTATCTACAGCATGAGCAGAGAATTCTCTACCCTTAGTGTAGGCTGATGTAGCACACTTGACTCCGTCTGGTGCTCTAAAGAATAGAACAGGGATGTCTCTAGACACACCTACCATAGTTATAGAGGTGATAGTTTCTATCCACTCTAATAGACCAGGCATTAGAAGGTCGTAGACGGCACGTAGGTCGTCTTCGGTAAGCTCGACAAAGTCTTGCCCCTCTAGTAGTTCACTGACCTTCTGGTTCCAACGAGCAGTAGTCGTTTTCACTGTTTGAGCGTGAGTAATCTCAACATTAATCTTCTTTAGATTCTTGTAGTCGATAGCTATAAGAGTATCTGTAAGACTAGCTGACTTGCCCTCAAGCATGATTGCAAGTACATGTTCAACAACAGATCTGTGAGCATCTGCTGGCGTAGCCTTACCAGTAAGAGCTGTTGCTTCAGCTATGCCCTTAGAGTGTATGTTCATCGCAGCCGAACCTATTCCTGATGCAGACAAGTCTGCTTCAAGTAAGAACCCAGTCTCTGTGCCAACACCTAGTTTAATAAGTGTAGCCATTCTTGGGTAGTACAAGCCATGCCCTCTGTCTTTAGAACAGTGTGCAAGGATTAGTGTCTCATGTTTAGAGTAATAGCTACGAGCCTTCTTCCATGACATTCTTCTGCTTGTTGCAGACTTCCAGTGGAATCTTGCAGCAGTAACCTTGAGGGCATCTAAGCCCTTCTTTGTTAATGCAATAGTGTCATAGCTCTCGAACATGTTCGATCTCCATGACTCAGAGAAGAAGTTGATAAACCATGTATGCTGTGGGTCAAGTTGTGTCCCATCTACGAAGTAGTATCTGTACTTGGCAACTCTTGAACGTGAGTCTGGCACAGCAGAGAATACTATGGGCTTACCCATTACATATTCTTCAAGATATACCAATGCTTCCTTGGCTCTCTTGAGTTTCATCTCAAGTGATTCCTTACCAGAGTATGGCTTGTCGTCCTTACTGTTGTCATACTCAGCAGTAGCTTTGAACATATCATAGTAGATAGAGGTATCAGCCTTGTACATCATGAACACTTGACTGCTTAGGTTGGTTGCAAATTGCTTCCACCCAAAGCCCATAGTGTGACCATTACGGTAGCTTGTTGATGAACAGCGTGTAAACACTGGTACATCACCTTCACCGTTGGCTCTGTCTGTCAAGTATGCAGACGGGAGAAATCTGGCTCTCAGGTAGATGACCTTGTGGCCATCACCCTTGTATGTTACGATTTCACCACAAGATGGTGTGTCACTGTTGAAGTCCATTTGATAACACTGAAATGCTACATCCAGAGTATGTCTTGAAAGCTCGAATCTCGTAAGACCTTTGATCTTGCCACTCAGTTGGTTCTTGATTGAATGAGACATACGTCCACAGACGTTTGTTCTTTCAACTCTACCATCGTGTGAATCTCTAAGTGCTTCAGCGTATGCTCTCTTCACTGTTCCAGGAATGTCGCTAATTAACATTGAGCTCTCTAGTACCTTGTACTCTTTCTTGCTCACCTTCTTACCTGTAAGATCGAAGTTGATGTTGTTGTTTACTGATGACGTAGCTGTCTGACTCGTTGGGTTGGCTGTTGTATTTGCCATGGTGTTCTCCTTTATAATTATAAGTTAAGAACAGGGTTTTGAAAGCAGTTTATACACATACTAAAGGTGTTGGTGGTTCTGTTACAAAGACCAATCAATGCGTTTGTTATACGCATCGACCATAAGGTCTTTGTCCTTGATAGATGAACGAAGAGCTTGCTCTTCATCCATCAGGTCATGGTATGTTGGACCAGCGAGATCTTCACGATCCTGCAATTTCAACACCCATGATAGTTCCTGGTTCAGACGAACAGACTCATCGACAGCATCCATAGCTTTCGATTTGAATTCTTCGTTCATGTTCTCTTTTGCAAGAACAATACGTCTTTCAAGCAATCTATCATCGGCTAGAGAAATCTCTGCACCAGTGATATGAGCTTGGTTAAGCCAGTATTTTTCATGAGTTACTGAGCAAGATTTCTCTGCTCTGGTATACTCATCCGTCTGCTTAAGTTTAAGAGTATTGATATACTCTTCTTCACATTGAATGTGTTTCATACTATGCTCCTTTTTGAGCTTCAATGAGCTTCATGATTCTATCAATCTCATCATTACGACTCTGAATATCAACAAGGATGTTGGTGATGCTATCAAGAGTATAAATACGAATACTTTTGTATTCAGTATCAAAGTCAGTATATTCAGTGATGATCTCATATGCACTGTCACTAGGGACAAATGACATATTGAGACGATTATAATCATCAGCATAAACAGAGCTACTATTCTCTGCATCAAGAACACCATCAATGAGAATAATCTCATATGTGACGTTATCATTGTATGCGATAACCTTGCCATTAGACTTGTCACTATCGTACTCGTTATCAGCAATGTACTTAGAGATTTGATCAGCATGATCAAGCAGGTATGTCTTATCGCCAGTGCTAGACTCCTCGTCCTCTGCATACTCTTCAATCTCAAACAATTTGTAAGAAGAGTATGTCTCAAGAACATCAGCAAACTCATCAAGTGAATCACCAGCTTTATATTCATGTAGCATTGAGTGTACACTTCCATCTACCCAGATAACATCGTTAATGACAAATGATATTCTTGCAAAGTCAATGAATCTAATTCCGCTTGCACTTACTAGTGCTTCTATTTTACTAATTTCTTTCATGGTGTACTCCTTATAGTACGTTTTGTACCTCACCGTATAGATGAGGCCAACAAAACTCTCTAGTTGATACAAGAGCTTCATTGGTACGTTGGTTGATTAAGGGTTAGTTGAAGGAGAGTGTCCTAGGTTAAGGTATTGAGTAATGTTTGGTTGTGAGTAATAAATTACTTATTTACACTACTTTCATACCCATACTAACCCTTGCACACATAAGGTTGAAAACAAGCTGAATAAATGCTGTGTTGCCCATGAATGGTGGTTCTGTGAGTTATATTTGGTTTGTCCTCTAGGGGATTAGCCACTCACTCCGTTCGTGGGGTTCAAAGCATACATCTGTAAGAAACATACGAGGCAATGACTGAGTTACAAGACCATCTCCTTCCTTAGACATCCATCTGTTTTAATAGACGGAGGAATGAATGGAGACAATACATGAGTAATCATATATATTGTAGTTGACAAGGTATCATCAATGTTAATGCATCAAAGATAATAGTACATGTCCTTAGACTATGGTTGTAAAGCATATTCTAGTAAGTTTTGTAAACTTATGAACCCCACCCAACGGTGAGGAACATAAATCAACTATGGATTTAGAGCTTCGACCAAGAAGCAATAGCCTCCTGGATAGCAGTTTCAAGATTTGACTTCATCTGGGAAGCAGAGAGTTTCTTGCCTGAAGCAATAGCTCTACGTTTCTCCATGTGAAGCTTTATTCTAATCTTCTTAGCAAGTTCCTTCTCAAGCTGTGCGTCTCCACCAGCCCTAGCCTTTGCTACTGTGTCAGCTATTACAGCCTCATCAGTAGTCAAAGAGTTAGAAGAATACGTCATGGTAGCCATAAGACTATCAATAGCATCTGCCAAGAAAGAGTTGAACCAATCTCCAAACTGACCCTCACCTTTAGCCAACTCTAGCACTGTTGTCGCCTCTAGTTTTCTACCACCTTCGAATGTTCGCAGAGTCTTTGCAGAGCCTGTAATCAATGAAGTCAATAGATACCAAGGTGTAGCCACCAATGCTTTAGTTGTAAGAAGAGCGTCAGCTCTCAATCCGTGATTTATATGTGTAGTTGTGTTCATAACAACTCCTATGTTTATGTAGTTTAACGTCCTCCGACGGATGTGGTTTAGACACCAGTGAGCCTACTGTAGTAGTAGACTCTAGCTATCTAAAAGACAATCTTATTAATTGCCTCATCACAAACAGCTCTAAGAGAGTCAGGCATGTATTGGACCATTGTTGCCACCTCTTCTGAAGAGAGAGTACAATAGTGACCAGCCTCAATGAATACAGATGCAGACTTGTCGTCATTGAAGTGGATACCAGATACATACTGATCATCAACAGATAGTTCCGCTCTAGCAATAGATAGGAACCAGTTGCGATCATTCATTCTAGCCTCTGCATATTTGTCACCGTTAGCGGGTGTAATAGTAGATACTGAGAATGGAAGCTCTTGGATACTGTTTGTGTTGGTAGTTGTTTTCATAACAACTCCTTTGTGTTTAGTTTAACGTCTCGTTGGACGGTGGTGGACCACAAGGGTACACACACACATGGATACACAGTGTATATGCATGGGTGAGAGTACGGAGCCAGGCTGGTAGCTAGGCTGCGGCTGTGTAGAGGAGAGGAAGGCTATGGCTTTACGAAAGCTCCAGCAAACCTAGGGGGGGTATACCCGCCTGCACTCCCCACACAGAGAACACACTGCATTGGTAGGTAAATTACAAAAATCCATATAAAGTTCCTTAATTTAATCTTAAAGTGAAAGTTGCTTCTCAAATATAAAATTTTGGTATTTTTGGTATAATGTTTTTAATTGATTTAAAGGAACTAATATGGGACAGAGAGAAGACATACCGTTGAGTGTTTATGCTGGAGCTATGGGATCTGCTGTTAAGGCTGGTGGTAAGGCTGTGTATGATGGGATGAATGGTCCTGCTCTTGTTAATGGAGTAGCTGGTATTGCCAAGGATCCTTTTGTCCAGGCTGCTGCAGCCACTGCTGCTGGTTCTAAGTTTCTACCTGGAGCTATGGGTAACGCAGCAAAGGTTGCTGGTACATACGTTATGCCTGCATATATGGCTTACGAGGGAATGAACAAGGCAGCAAATCCTGAAGGATACTTCCCGAACCAAGCACTGGATGCAGGGCACAATGTTGCTGCAGGAGCTGGTGGTTTGTATGAAGCTGCTACTTTTGGAATAGGAAGTGGTAAAGAGCTTGCACATAAATTGGAACCATATACTGAGCAGTTTGGTTACGACATGAGACAGGCTGGGAAAAAATGGGAAGCTATAAAAAATTATTTTAATTAATTCTGGTATAATTCTTTAACTAACCCTCAAGGATTAAACCATGACTCTCGAAGAATTAAGGGGAACTGTCCCCAAACACGTACAAAAATACATCACACAATCTGTAGTCAACACCATGAACCACTTAGAAGCGGAAGATGGTGAAGATTTCGCAGAACATTACAGACAAAACTTTATAAACATGAGTATGGTTCTGAAGAGTTCAGACTGGACAGTTAAGGATTACACCTCTGCAGTCAAATTTGTATCTCATCAGCTACTTGAAATGCCAGATATAGATAGCTATAGACTTACATTCCCTGATAGATATAGTAGACTCATGGATAAGTGGACAGCTACAGGAATGAGTGAAGCAGACGTTAGAGGATCAAAGATCTCCTCGTTTGTCTCTGCATATAAGAGGAATCCACTGGTTGTCAAGATTATGGAACAAGCACTCGTTCCACCAAGAATACTAAATGCACACATGTTCCAGGATGCACTGAACGTACAGATGGGACTAGCATTCAATGCACGCTCTGAGATGGTCAGAACCACAGCAGCCAACTCAGTACTTACTCACCTCAAGCAACCAGAAGTCACAAAGATACAGATGGAAGTTGGAATCAAGGGACAAGATGAACTGTTGGCGTTGAGAACTGAGATGACAAGACTGGCTGGTACGCAGCAGATAGGGATAGAGTCTGGCTCTAGTACTTCGCTTGAGATAGCAGAGAGTAGAATATTGTTTGAAGATGTAGAGGACGCGGAGATTGTAGATGCTTAGAATGTATGAATGTAACTGGTGTGGATTAATGCAGGTTAAAGACGGAGGATCTGTTACATTGAAGCCTGCAGGTGGTGGACGTATGGCTCTCACTTGGCAAGGCACATGTTACAAGTGTGTAAAAAGCAGAAGACCAAATGGTAACATTATGCATCCTATGATCAAGAATTCCCTAGGTGATTGGAATAGACGAAAATATAAGAACATCAGGAAAAAGGAGAACGAAAGAATGAGAGTAGTTCCCCAACTTACGTGGCATTAAAGGTAAAGTAGTCTATACTTCTGTTGGCTGAGATTTTGTTGTTTGGTTGGATCTCGGCCTCCTTCCAAGTAAATGTCTCCTCAATAGATACTACTTCCCCCTCCTCCAACCAAACTACTTCAATAATTTATGTTATAATTGTCTAAAATACTCAAGGATTTTCCATGACTCAAGAAAACTTTGCCTTAAACTCTGCGTTTGCCAGACCTGAGTTCAGGATTGCGGAAGCTAATGCTAGAATGGGTGGTAGAATGGGCTTTGACTATGACTATAGTAAAGACGATCCTATGGCAAGACTGCTCGATCCAAGAGGACATGGTTCTGACAAAGGGAAGCTTCCTTGGCATCCAACCTTTAGCACACAGAGTGACTACTCTACGGCGAAGAATCCAGGTGGAGTGTGGGGACACGATGTATTTGGCGATACATTTACTCCTGCAGCTAATCAGCGTGGACCATCTTTCAATGAGTATATGAAATACAGGGAACCAGACGTTAGGGTGATTAGATGAGTGCAGTAACAGCTCAACACCTACAGGCAGTAAGGTCAACGTATACCGTTGATCAATGGCTTGATGACGTAGACTACAATCCGGATCCGACCTATATCCCCTCAATCTTTGCACTAGAGTTTGTAAACTTTATTAAGCTAGTGAATGGCTCTGAAGGGGAAGAAAACAAGACTCCAGTGTTGCACTACAAAATGTTGGATGCAATTGCTGGACCAGACATGTCAATCATTAATATGCTATATCGTGGTTCTGCAAAGACAACATTGATGGGAGAGTATTTATTCTTGTATCTAGGTGTGTACGGAGAGATTCCAGGATTTGGTAAAGTTGACATTGCTATATATGTAAGTGATTCAATTGAGAATGGTGTAAAAAACATGCGTAAGAACCTGGAGTATCGTTGGGAAAACTCTGAGTTCTTAAGAAAATATATCCCCAAAACAAGGTTTACTGATGTCAGATACGAATTTGAAAATATCGCAGGAAAAAAACTTATTGTTAAAGGCTATGGAGCCAAGACCGGAGTTAGGGGAGCCAAGGAGATGGGTAAAAGAGTTGACCTTGCGTTGCTGGACGATCTCATGTCCGATGAAGATGCTCGTTCGGCTACTATCATTGCTTCCATTGAAGATACTGTTTACAAAGCGATAGACTATGCATTACACCCAAAGAAATCAAAGACAATCTGGAACGGTACTCCGTTTAATCAAAACGATCCACTCTATAAAGCAATTGAGTCAGGAGCATGGGCTGTCTCCGTTTACCCTGTATGCGAACACTTTGACGAAAATACAACTGAAGAAACATTTAGAGGAGCTTGGTCTGACCGTCACGATTTTGCATATGTCAAACGTCAGTATGAAAAAGCTAAAGCTGCAGGTAAACTCGACTCATTTATGCAAGAGCTTATGTTGCGAATTACGTCCGATGAAGATAGGCTGGTTCGAGAAACTGATATGAATAAATGGTTTGAAAGTGATGATGTTATGGGGAGAGAGCATAACTATAACTTCTATATTACAACAGACTTTGCGACCTCAGAGAAACAACGTGCCGACTACAGTGTCATATCCTGTTGGGCATACAATAGTAATGAAGAATGGATGTTAATAGATGGCGAAATTGGACGAAACCTTATGGATAAGAATATTGATCTTTTGTTTGATATGGTTGTCCGTTATAACGCACGATCTGTGGGTATTGAGGTAACTGGTCAACAGGGAGCATTCGTAACCTGGATAAGAAAAGAGATGCACAAGAGGAATACTTACTTCACTATAGTCGAGGTCAGACCTACATCTGACAAGCTAAGAAGATTCCACAATATTGTACCAATGTTCAGACAGGGCAAGATGTGGTTTTCAAAGGATCTCGTCGGAACCAAGTTCCTGACGGAGGTTAGAAATGAGCTTGAAAGAGCAACAGTTTCTGGATTCAAATCAAGACACGATGACGCTATAGATACTATATCAATGCTTACAGAAATGAAGCCATGGAGACCAAGTGCTGTGGGAACCAGAAGGGACGGAAGTACCTTTGAGGACCCATTCTACGAGGATGATCCAGACGAAGAGCTTGCAATAGGCTCTTATATAGTATAGGGTATTATATTAACAGTAAAAAAAGCAAAAGGATATTGTATGAGACTAAGACAGATTTTCGATATCCTGCAAAATACAGAATTAAAACAGATAGTTGTTGGTGAGGATGACAAGCAAGTCATAGCACTAATGAACCTCGGCCTTATAGAGATATATGGTAAATTCAACATATTGCAGGAAGAACAAACCATAAGAATAATTGATGGCGTAACAAGATACAGCCTGGTTGACAACTCTCAAAAAGTGCTGCAAGTATTCTGTAGAAATGTTGGCAAAGATCCACTGAGAGGTGAAGATGCATTTGAAGAAGTACCACTAAATGACATAAATGATGACAACTCCGTATATACATCACAGCCATTTTTACTGCATGTGCCTAACCCAGATGAGGGTAAGATATATTCTGTAATTCAGGTAGTAACTCCACCATATATCACGAAAGATAATATAGACACAGTAGACATTAACTTTCCTCCACAATATCTCGATCCGTTAGTAAACTACATTGCATTTAGAGCGTATAAGTCAATGAATGGTGATGAGCAGACAGAGATTGGTTCTCACTGGAGAGCGTATATGATGTCTTGCGATGAGGTATACAAAAAAGGACTTGCTCAGTATTCTGTACTTACAAACATTAAATTAAATGACAGAGGATTTAGATAATGAAAATACCATCATGGGGACTCGATCAAAACGAGGAAAAGCATTTTATAGATAGATATTGGGGGCGTGTTCCTATGTTCCTAATATTCCAACCATATAACGGAAAATGCTCAGTGAACAAAGATTTCATATACTTATTTAATCTATTTTTGTCAGGTAAGCTGAAAGAGGAAAATATAAGTATAGACCTGTGGAGACAGATGGAGAGCATGAAGAAGGGTATGGTGTGTATGTGTACACTTACCTTTGAAGAAAGATCATTCATCAAGATATTCCTAGGTGGTAAGCCATGTGACGCAGCAAGTATTCCATGGAAACTAAAGTGTGCAGAGAAAATCTGTTGTAATGAGATCGTAGCATGTGAACCACCTCATCAATTAGTATGTCATCCAAGTGGTGGCGGAAAACCAACACCGTAAAGGATAGAAAATGGCAGCAAGATTGCATTGTGATGGGCAAGGTCTCATAGAGGTTAAAAGTATAATGACGGCAGTCAACGTGAACAGTGAGCTTATCGAGAAGATAGCTCATGGTACAGGTTCAATTGGCGGCGATCTATCAAAAGTTTTCGCTGAAGTAACGGCGAATGAAAAAAGAATTTCTGCACTAGAGAATGCAGCCAAGCCACCGTCATCTGCAGACTTATCTCTCATTGAGAATAAGGTAGATATAAACAAAAAAGCTATAGAAGATATCAATAAAGAGATTCCACTTATTAAGCATCAGGTTGGACTCAATATGAACAAGATTGATACTGTTGCTCTTGAAATGGCTACGGTTAAGAAGAACTCTGATGATTCCATCTTAAAGGTTGATGCACTAGAGATAAAAACATCAAGGATGCAGAACGAGCTAACTCATGCAATAGATGTTGCAAATAGTGCACAAACCAATGCATCTTCTGCACTTGGTGCATCTTCAGCAAATACAGCAAACATAGCAACTATGTCACTTGATGTTGCAAAGAATGCTAGAGATATTTCAAAACTTAAAGCAGGTATGGCAATATATACAGACACAAGACCTGCTGGTCAAAGTGGTGGTACAGCATCCTCAAAGGCATGGACCAACAGACCTGTTGGACATGAGGTTTTCAATGATATAGGTGTCTCACTTAATGTCGCAAAGATAAAGCTTACTCCTGGACAATACATCATTGAAGCAATTGCAACTGCAGAGGGTGAGAACCAGGCTAGATTGCTTATTGGGACAACTGAAATGTATGGTACTGTTGCTGGGACAACTGGCTGTTCGGAAGTTAATGGCTTTATAAATATAACTGCAGATACAGATCTTACACTCCAGACAATTGTAACAACTGCAACTGGTTCAGACTCATTAGGTAAGGCATCTCCTTTTGGACATGAAAAGATATTCTCAACAATAAAAATTAAAAAGGTAGACTAAGATGGCAACTATTAATGCAAAAGTCCCTGAGTTGAAATGTGACTCAAATGGGGAAATAGAAATAGGACAGATTATAAGTACTATAAATAAAATCATTGTTCTGCTTAAGCAGTTTGAAGAGTGTTGTGATCACTTGAAGACTGCACTTAGAGTAAAGACGTTAAGAGAGGGTAACATCCTGTATATGACAGATGATGGGACTGAGCCTAAGAACGGAACGGAGAAATAATCCATGTTGTTTTTACACGAAAAAAAAGCTGAAGAGCAGGAAAATCCTGATGATATCGTAGGCGAAAGTCTTATCACTCGCAGTGACAACTGTGAAGCATATTATAATATGGTTGATGAGAATGGAAAGCTTATTGGTGGGGGACATGGACACAAGCGTAAAGATCTTTGTGACATGACTCCTTGTCTTACTGGACATATAGCAATATCTGACATAATGAAAAATATTAACTGTATTATAAAGTATGCAGAAAAAGCTGCTGGATGTTGTAATAAATGGAGAGATGAATTTGCAGAGATTCAGGGATTGATAAAAGGTAAGATGCTGTACCTTACGGATGACGGTGCTGCACCAAAGGTTGCCGCACTTCCATCTCCTCTTCCTGACACAAAGACATTCATGAATCACACAAAAATGGAAACAATATTCTGGAATCATAAGCCAGTACTTGGTATGTGGATGAATGGTGTACTTGTATTCTATAAGCCGATCAAGCTATCGTTGCCACAATTCCATGATACATTTGATTTAAGTAAATGGATCAAAGCTGAGCTTACAAAAATGGGTAAACTTAGTGAAGCAGAATACATCATTGTTGACAATAAATTTATACAGCCAACAATGAAGACCGGAAATCTTAAGCAATGGAATACTGTAGAATTTCACAATGCTGGTGAGATAACCGGAACCAACGCATGTGAAGATGCACTTGTCGTTGAGTCACCAATGGTTCTGTTTAATACTGGAACAATTAAGGGATCAGGTGGTAATGGTAAGAATGGACATGCTGGAACTGCTGGACATGCCGGAACTACTATCCCAGGACAACCTGGTAAAGTCATTGGACACAAAAAAGTTACCTACGGTGTGGTTGATAAGATTATGCCAGTTAAAGGTTCTGGATGTCCTGCTGGATGGTGTATTGGTGCAGTTGATTACTTCGAGATAGGAGGACAGATGGGGCCAGGTGGAGTAAGTACTTACAGAGCTAGACACGATGTTGGGTACAGATGGTCTGGTGGGTCAATCTGGGAAGGTAATGGAGGATGGGGCCCATGGCAAGCCACACCACAAGCTGCACATGGAAGTATTCCTGCCTTTAATGGTCCAGCGACTGTATACCACTCAGGAATGAAATTTACTGTTGGTGGAGTAATTTACCAAGAGGGATCAAACTTCCCAGCAGGGAATAGACTCTTTGCTGTTGTTCATGCACTATATGCACAACACTACAGAGAAGTTCCAATTATGAGTGGAGGTAAGCCTGCTATCAAGGGTGGTTCTGGTGGAAAGGCAGGAACTGCTGGTAAAGCTGGTGTTGGTCAGTCTTTCAAAACTAAGCAGAGTAACGGAACATCTGGTGGACCTGGTGGTAAAGCCGGAAGCACACCACATGGTGGACATCCTGGTACTGATGGTACTAGTGGTACATCCGGAACCAACGGTGGTATTTGGGGCCAAGATGGAGCCTCATGTCATGCAGGTAAGGCAATCAGAGGCAAGGGAAATCTTATTGACTTTGCTAAGCACGGAGCGGGTAAGCACATAGGAGGTATTGTCTAATGGACTACGGTGAAAGAATGGGGTTGCTTCTATCAAACATAGAGAACCTCACAAAAATGTCAACAGTACTTGACTCAAACTTCATTGAAAAAGTTGAGGGGGTTTCCTCCTCTCTTGCTGGTATAAATGGCGAGCAAGTAGAGAAGATTATCATTGCTTCAGAAAAGATAGAGAAAAATAGACGAGATGTCCTTCTCGTTGAAAATGGATTGAGTAGTATAAGACGAGTGGTTGAGATGCAAAACCAGGTACAGTATGTATCGGATGCTCGTCAAAATATAGGACTGGTTGCGGGGAGTTTAGATAGCATTAAAGAGGTTGCAGAAGATATTGTATATATAAGAGCAGCTTCTGCAATGAAGCCTATGATAGATGAAACATTGGCACTTAGCGTTAAGATGGATGCAGTGCTTGATATGGAGGAAGATATTGAAGCCTTCATGAAGACTGCAGATAGGATGGAGTTGGTTCTGGCAGAGATAAACCAGAACAGAGTAACCATCCAGAGTGAACTTGAAACATCAGCAAACATACTCAATGCAGTATCTCTTACTGAGAAACGCATAAGTGAAAAGCTTGCTACTGTTGAAAGTATGGTAAATACACTGCAGACATTTAGGATATCAGTTGATCATCTTGGAGAGAATGACAAGGCATATAATAACTATGACCATGAGAACAACATATTAACGCTTGGAGTGCCAAGAGGTATGACAGGTCCAAGAGGGCAGTACAAAGGCGACAGAGGCGAACCTGGGCTCAATGGTAAGGACTTCTCTGCAGACTACAAGGGACTAAGACGAGAAAGGGGTAAGTATTGTAACTATCCTGTTGGTACATCCTATCTTAGCTTGGATGAAATCCCAACTATGATATACTTTCGTAAGAGTAACCAAAATGATGACTGGACGGATGGGCAACCATTTGGGGTCGGAGGTGAATTCTATGGCGATGGCGATACATCCATAGTAAACGGGATAAATGTTCAAAGACTTACTGATCAAGTAATGTATGAACTAGACAAAAGACAAAGGATTATAAATGGCTAATACCAAGAAGAGTACGGCAGTTCCGATTAAGAACTCGAATGGAAACACCCCTCTGCATGCAAGATGGACGGTTCCACCGTTCTGTCATGATGTAGTCGGTGCTCCCCCGAAGCCTCCAGGTGGGAGACCACCCCTAACCAGAGAACATGTTGATCAAAGTTTTCAACTAACACAAGGTGTTGTCTATAAGATAGAACCTGAGTTGAAGGTAATGATGCAGAATGTTTCAGAAAATGAAGATGACTACATAGAGTTCTCCGACCACGGAGATCCATGTGGAATCTGGAACAAAGTAGACGTAAGCAATTTCTTAGAGATAGATTCACCAATTTATCTTTACAATAGAACACATAAACAGAATGCCGTTATGGCAATCATATCAGAACACTAGGAGAATATCATGGCAGCAAGTTGCGATCAGACGATAAAAATTTCAGGTGGACCAGGGGCTACTAGCGTACAGTCAGTAACCTATGATCCAAAAAAACATTCAATAACAATCACCAAAGCAAACGGTGCTACAAATCAATTAGACTTGGTAGACCAGCAGTTAATGTCAGTAACGGCAGATGCTAAAGGAATGATTACTTTCACAGTAAATGATCCAAGAGGTAGAGGCGTAAAGAATGACATCATGTTTGATGGCTCTAAATTCATCAACGTACAAGCAAATTACACAGAGACAGATACAGCTAAAGATTCGTATATCAAAAACAAGCCGAGAGACTTGGTTCTTAATATGCACGTTGACCCAGCTACAAATGAACTCAAGT
>Ga0256844_10000119_pt1 | contig 32094 bp, 21 predicted proteins | sample MusselsmetaG_FD_189100 | JGI IMG/M metagenome (GOLD analysis project Ga0256844, IMG submission 189100) | Mussel associated microbial communities from hydrothermal vent at the East Pacific Rise, Pacific Ocean - Mussels | ecosystem: Host-associated > Mollusca > Shell > Unclassified ... | reverse complement strand
GATGCCTTGATCGATCAGGGCATTAATGCAAGCGCTTCGACAAAATTGTTATTGGGCCAAGCTGATCGCTATATCAAACAGCTGATTGACAGTGGTGAAGTTCTTGATGTTCTAAGTAAAAACGATGCAGCGGAATTGCAGAGCTTTAAGAAAAATCTGGTTTTCTATATTGCCCATAGTAAGAGCAGCAGTCCGGCCATTGAAGAAATAATTAATGCTTATAATCTGGCCGGAATTATTCCTGATGAGGATGAGCTTGAAGATGCTCGTGCAAGTCTGGGTGGTGCTAATGCTGAGCTGATGGGCGCTGTCAGTGAAGTTATTTTAACAGATCTGGCCAATGTTAAAGAACAGTTGGATATTTTTGTACGCAATGTCCATGACGGTGAAGAATTCCTCGCTGAAGGTTCAGAACATCGCGATAATTTACAGCATATTATTGCTTCTATGACGCAGATATCTGACACCCTGGCGATGTTAGGTAAAAACGCTCCGCGCAATGTGTTGCAGGAAAAAACTGATGAGCTTAAGTCAATTTTGCATACACAGCAACAGCCTGACAAAACCACCTTGATGGATATTGCCAGTGCTTTGCTATTTGTCGAGTCAGCTGTAATAGAAATGGGTCAGGGCGGTTTGTTCACTCATTCAGATAAGGATGAGGTCGTCGATCTGAACAATATCGATATGACCGAACAGGAAAAAGCAGAGCTGATAAAGGCTGCTATTAATGAGGCAAAAGATGAATTATTAAGAATAAAGGAAGGCATTGTTTTATTGCTGGAAGACTCTGCCAGAGATGAACTGCTGGTGTATCAGCATGATGTTGATAGTGATGAAATTATTCATGGACTGATATCAATTGGTGGTGTGCTGGAAATCATAGATAAACAGCAGGGTAGTCAGATTGTTAAAGATTGCGCGCTGTTTCTGGCTAATAATGCAGCTGATAATCATCTGCAGGTTGCACTGGATGAACAGCATCACCTGGCCGATATTATTACCGCTCTGGAATATTATCTTGATGCCATTGCTGAAGAACAACAAGACCTGTCGGTAATAGAGAGTGTTGCTCAATCGGGTATTGATCAGCTTATGGGGCGTGAAAGTGAAGAACCCATCGCTGTTTCAGATTTAAGTGATGCACTTACTTTATGGATGAGTGATGTTGCAGCAGCGCAAGCAAGAGATGATTTGCTCAGTAGTGTTTTTTCATCTGCGGAGCAGGTTAAACTCTTGCAGCATGAACATGCAGAAGAAATTACCCAACAAATGGAATCTATGATTAATCTGGTGGGTGATAAACAGGATTCACTGACAGAAGATATTGCCAGTACTTTACGCTGGGCCAGTAAAACGATTAATCGAATTATTGATAAAGCCACCAATGCTCAGGAAACACCCCCTGTTCCAAGTGAAAAAAAAAATACTGGGCAGGCAAGTGATTATGAAGCAGCAGTTATTAGGCAAGAAGCGCAGTCAGACATTCTATTCACTGAGGCGGCGCCTGCAGATGAGCAATTAACAGCTGATATCCCCTCGGATAAACACCATTTAGTTGCCGCACCCCCTGTATTTGAAACGTCCCTGAATAATGAAGCAGCAGCCGAAGAAGAGCCATCAGCTGAACAAAAGTCCTCAACTGAGAATGCCCATACTGACAATGATGATCCCCAACAGGATAGATTGTCTGAGCCCGTTGTTGACTACCCGGATATAAAAAAATTAGAAGTATCAGATGATGTTGATGCTGAAATCATGGAAATTTTTATTGAAGAGGCTCAGGAAGAATTAGAAAAAATTAGTCAATTGTTTCCACAGTGGCAATTAACACAAGATAATGACAATATCTTAACGGAAATGCGTCGTTCATTTCATACCCTTAAGGGTAGTGGTCGTCTGGTGGGCGCCTATGAAATGGGAGAGTTCTCCTGGGCATTTGAAAATTTACTCAACCAGGTGATTAATAAGCAGGTTAATGTTGAGCCGGTACATCTGGCAACTCTTGAACTTGCCATTGAAATGCTGCCAGAAATAGCCAGTGCCTTTGAACAACAAAGGTTGTCTACTGCAGATTCATCAAAAATAGCCGCTTATGCTCATGTGTTAAGTAAGGGTGAATTATTTGCTGTTGAATTACTGACGCAAATAGATGTGGGCAATGATAATGACTCTATTATCGTCGATAGTATTGATACTGCTGCGCAAAATGACACAGAAGATGAAGCTATTGATCTGGTTTTATTAGAGATTTTTTCTAATGAAGCGCGGGGGCATATTAAAAATATTGAGCAGTGTGTGCAGCGTTGTCGTGAGCAGAAGAATACTTGTTTACCGGATGAACTATTAATGAGGAGCTTACATACCTTACGAGGTAGTGCCCATATGGCTGAAGTTCATGCTATTGGTAATATCAGTGAACAAATGGAAAAAGCAATAAAAAATATTGCTGAAAAAGGTCAGACACTGGATGCTGAACTGATTGAGTTATTAGAAGAAATCTGCCAGTTCAGCCTGTTAGTATTGGATGAGTTAAATGAATCTTCATGTTTGCCCGCAGAAAATTTACCATTACAGGAAAAAATTGCGGCTAAATATGAACAGGTTTTAACACTGGACAATCTTGTTGATGCCGCCGGCATCAGTGAAGAAATTAGCATTAGCCAGCAACGACTTGATGATGATTTAGAAAGTGGCGATATAGAGTATGATGAGCCGGAAGGGTTTATTGATGCTGAAATGCAATATGATGAGCCAGCGCAAAATGATAGTTCTCTGCAGGATAATGAACAGCAGCATTTATCTGATCGGGTTGTTGGACTGCCGGTAACTGACTTGCATTTAGACGAAGAAGGTTCAATAGAACAGGCTGCAAGTGAGTCTATCAGCGATGAATATGATGATGAATTATTACAAATCTTTATTGAAGAAGGTGAGGAGCTATTAGAGTCCAGTGAGCAAACCTTGCATAAACTCAGGCAGGACGGTTCTGATGCTCAGGCACTAAATCGCTTATTAAGAGATATGCATACGCTTAAGGGTGGTGCAAGGATGGCTGGTGTCTCGGCTATTGGAGATTTGTCGCATAGCTTTGAAAGCAAGTTAGAACAATTTACTCAGCAAAAAGGCTCTTTTTCCTCAGCCAATATTGATTTGCTTCTGCAGGTACAGGATGTTCTTTCATCTATGATAGAAAGCCTGAAAAATGGCCAGCTTGTTGATGGTAATGCTGATTTAATCGCTCAAATTGGTAATATACAAATAACAGCAGCAGATAAAGATGAAGAAGGACAAGTATCTGCTGGTGAAGCCGAAGCTGATGAGCCGACTGCTATTATTCAGGGGCAAGCGCAACACACAGGTGCGACTGATGAGAGCTATGATGATGAGCTGCTGGAAATATTTCTCGAAGAAGCGCATGAACTTATGGATTCCAGCGAACAGGCTTTGGCAAAATTAAAAAATGAGCCGGGAGATGCGGTACAGCTTAACCAATTACTAAGAGATCTGCATACTATTAAGGGTGGTGCTCGTATGGCGGGTATTACTCCAGTGGGTGACCTGGCCCATAGCCTGGAAACACAGCTGGATAAAATGACCAGTCTGGAACAAGTACCTGATGCGGATTTCTTTACTCAAATGTACCAGGCCCATGATTCACTCAATGAAATGCTGGATGATCTTAAAACAGGTAAGTCTGTCCAAGAGGCTGCTGAAGAGGAGCCTGTAGCAGATGATTTGAGCACTTATATTGCGCCGCAAACAACGTCTGAGCAACAGCTTACAGGTGATGAAGCGATAGAGCCAGCTGCTAATGATGACGAACTGCATCTACACGATACTATTGTGGACCCTTCGTTTGAGCAGAGTGATGCTATTGTAGCAAGTGCTGCTGAAATAATAACGCCAGAGACTCTGCTGACAGAACAATCTGCTCAAAGTAATATTAAAGTTGCGGCATCTAAAGGTGAAAGAGTTCGGGTCAGTGCTGACGTTCTGGATGAGCTGGTCAATTATGCCGGTGAAGTCAGTATCTATCGAGCTCGACTTGATCAGGGTAGTAATGAAGTGCAGCAGTCTCTTGCTGAAATGAATAGCACTATTATCCGTATTCGTGAACAATTGCGTCGTTTTGAAATGGAAACAGAAGCACAAATTCAGTCACGTATAGACCAGGCTGAATCACTGGGTTATGAACGCTATGAAGAATTTGATCCCCTGGAATTTGACCGCTTTTCCAATATGCAGCAACTTACCCGTGCCATGGCAGAAAGTGTGGCCGATTTAGATAACATTGAAAATACAATGAAAAATCTAAATAGTGAATCAGAAACCCTACTAGTACAACAGGGTCGTGTTAATACTGATTTACAGGAAGGTTTAATGCGGACTCGTATGGTGCCGGTTAAAAGCCAGTTGACACGTCTGAGACGAATTATCCGGCAGACATCGAATGAATTGCATAAAGAAGTGAATTTTGAACTTCATGGCGGTGATCAGGAGATTGATCGTCGTGTGCTGGAAAAAATTATGGCACCTCTGGAACATATGCTCAGAAATGCCATTGCCCACGGTATTGAGACACCGGAGCAAAGAAAGCAATCAGGTAAGAAAGCACGCGGTAATATTAAGTTGATTATTGGCCGGGATGGCTCAGAAATTGATATCAAAGTGATAGATGATGGTGCCGGAGTTGATATTGCTGCGGTAAAGGCTAAAGCGATAGAACGTGGTTTGATGAGTGCAGAGGCAAACCTGAGTGATAAGGATATTATTCAGTTTATTCTTGAATCAGGCTTTACTACAGCCACCAAGGTAAGCCAGATATCGGGGCGTGGTGTGGGCATGGATGTGGTGAATACCGAGATTAAGCAACTTAATGGTACGCTTGATATTAATTCCCAGGCGGGCAATGGTTCAGTCTTTAAAATATTAATGCCTTTAACCATGTCCGTCAGTCGAGCTCTAATGGTTGAAGTGGGTGAAGAAATTTTTGCTATCCCTCTGGTGGGTATTGAGAATATTATTAGAGAAACACGTGACGTGCTGCAACAACTTACAGGCAGTAATGACACTTATTACCAGTGGAATGATGAGCAATATCAATTCATGCATCTGGGTACCGTACTGGGTATTAACAAGCCATCCTTACCGGATAAAAAAAGCAAGGCACCCATTTTATTAGCTCGTTCAGGTGAGCATCGTGTGGCTATCTTTGTTGATGGTTTGATGGGTAGTCGGGAAATTGTGGTTAAATCCGTGGGACCTCAACTCAGTACGGTCAAAGGGGTAACCGGAGCAACCATATTAGGTGATGGTAAGATCTCGCTTATTCTTGACCTGGGCGTGCTTGCCCGTGAAGGTGCTGTGCTTAAGACTAGTAGAGACAATGATCTTGAAGTAATGGTGAGTGATGAAGTGATGCCGACGATTATGGTGGTTGATGATTCAATTACCGTACGCAAGGTCACTCAACGCCTGTTGCAACGCTATGATTATAAAGTTATTACAGCCAGGGATGGAGTGGATGCGATTGCCATGCTGCATGAAAGCATTCCTGATGTTATGCTGCTGGATGTTGAAATGCCACGCATGGATGGTTTTGAATTGGCCACACATATGCGTGATGATGAGCACTTCAAAAATATCCCGATTATTATGATAACCTCCAGAACAGGTGATAAACATAGAGATAGAGCGATGAAAATTGGGGTTAATGAGTATATGGGCAAGCCTTATCAGGAACATGATTTGATTGCGAATATCAAAAAAATGACTCAGCACTAAACTCATGTTTACTCTGTTATAAAATGCCGGATTCAGATGCATAATCTTAGGGGTATTAGGCTGGCAATCACATCAGGCTCTGAGCCGGTGCAAAATTTTCTGCGTGAGTGTTTTATTGAATATTCAGCCAATGTTGTCTTGTGCGGGCGTTTGAATATGAATTTTGTCGCTCAACTTGAAGATAAGATAACAGCGGATGTTATTCTTGTTGATATGGATAATGCCTACGAAGAAGATGATGAAGCATTTGATGCTTTATTAGATAGAATTGATCTGCCTATTTTATTTCATGAAAAGACGAGTGTAATTAAAGCAGATCCTCAGCAAGCTCTTTTTTCTGCACAGGAAATTGAAAAATTAGCCTTAAAACTGTCGGAATTAGTAACTCCTGCAGATGAGCGGCTTGAGCAGATGGTAGTGAAGTCTGCAGAAGAACCAATGGTTGAACAAGTTGTTGAGGAACTTCGTGCGGTGCATGATGTGCTGCAACAGGACAAAAGTAACAATAATCTGACCGTATGGGTGCTGGGAGCATCCATTGGTGGTCCGGAAGCAGTCAAGCGATTTTTAGCCACCGTACCAGCAGAATTGCCGGTTGCTTTTGTGCTGGCACAACATCTTGGTGAAGGCTTTGTTTCATTATTGGCTAACCAACTGGATCATGTTAGTCACTTTAAGGTAAAAGAAGCACTTGCCGGTGATAGTCTGAAACAGGGTGAAGTACTGATAGTGCCGGTGGATCATCGCATGGCTCTTGATTCGTCAGGCGGTATTGAATTTATTGATGAACCCTGGGAAGGGTATTATCAACCATCAATTAATACGGTAATTGATGATGTTTGCACCTATTACCAACAGCATTGTGGGGTTATTCTATTCAGTGGTATGGGTGCGGACGGGGTACAGGCATGTCAACGGTTTTCACAGCAACATCAGGGTGTTGTCTGGGCACAAAGTGCAGAGACCTGTGTCATTAGCAGTATGCCGGATTCGGCTCGAGAAGCTGAATTGGTTAGCTATTCAGGGACACCGGAAGCACTCGCCGTTAAACTTACGGCGCGCTATATGGGTGTGACGCAGCCGCTATTGTCTGAACATGAACATAATAGTTAAAAATTGGATTCATAATGACCAGCAGTAATAATATCATTCATGGTGTTGAAGCATATAAATCAGCTAATTTAACGGGGCAGGAAAATAAAATTCGCTGCCTGACCTTAAATTTTTTCAGCTATAAAATGTTGTTGCCTAATGCCTCTGTTGCGGAAGTAACCGAGTTAAAAGCAATCGAGCCCAGACTGGGCGCGCCAGAATGGTTTGGCGGGCTAATGAACTGGCGTGAACAAGCTGTGCCGGTGATTGTTTTTGAAAAAGTTATGAATATTGATGCTTCAAAACCACAGAAATATCGTCGTGTATTGATCCTTAATGCACCGAATAATAAAGGCTGTGCCCCTTTTATTGCTTTGGGCTGTCAATCCATTCCCAGTTTAACTTTAATTGATGAAGAACGTCTGGGTATTTCTTCTCGTAGCAGTGAACAGGTTGTTTATATTAAGCTGGATGGTGAAGATTATATTATTCCAGATGTGTCACTATTAGAACGCATGGTAACGCAGGTGATGGTGGATTAATTCGCCTTAGTCTTATCTGAGAGATATTGAATTTAACCCAGATCACCCCACAAAAATTGTGCAATACTGAGTACGGTCAAGCCGGCTGTTTCGGTACGTAAAACCCTTTTCCCCAATGTTATTGGCTCAAAACCCTGGGCGACTGCCCAATTGATTTCTTCTGTGCTCAGACCGCCCTCGGGGCCAATTAATAAATTAAGCAGGCTAATTTTTCGGGAACTTATACATCTTAGACTCTTGCTTGCAGCCGGTGATAAAAGCAAACTGCTCGCATCTTTGGCTATTGTTATTTGCTCTGTTTTAACGGGCTTGTTGATATTCACCCACGTGCAACGGCCTGATTGCTCACAGGCACTGGTGGCAATACCCTGCCAGTGCTGTAATTTCTTTTGCAATTGTTTGTCGTTTAACTTTTTAGCATTAGAATATTGACTTAATACCGGTGTGATACTATTGATGCCCAATTCGACTGCTTTCTGGATACTGTAATCCATGCGTTCACTGCGTGAAATACCCTGATAGAGATGACTTTTAAGAGACGATTCTGAATGCTTAACAATAAATTGATTAATGCTGACTATGCATTGGCGTTTGCTGCATGTCGATAATGTTGCACTGAATTCACCGATTTGATCATTTAAGCTCAGGCCATTAAATAAAATAATTTCACTGCCGGCCTTAAGACGTAGTACATTGACCAGGTAATTAACTAAATGGGCGGGTAGTTCAAGGCTTTGTCCGGGAGTTAAACTTTGTTCAATAAAAACACGAGATAAACGCATATGATGAATACCATTGGTAGTGAACTGCAAAAGATTGATTAGACCTCAGTTTACTTGATAAATCTATTGTAACGACTCAGTAATCCAGACTGTATCAGTGAACTATTAAAATTAATATAAATATGCCCAAATCACTCTTTTTTGTGTGTAAAACTTGCTGCACTCAAACAGTCGCCACAAAAAATGAGCAAACTGAACACCTTCTCTAATCTGTTAGGAAGCATACTCATCTATTTTAGAGGCCCCGATAAATGATGATAATAACGGCTGCAATTGTGTGCCCAGGGCAAAAGCTTCTGTGTATTTACGAATATCATGGCTGGCCGGTAAATTATCGCAAAAGTAAAAAGCTCTTAAGAAGAAAATGAACTATTTATTAATGGATGTTATTACCTGGAGAGGAATTGTTATCGGTATTATTATTTTTAGTGTTTAATTCATCTTGCTCTGCTAATAGCTGTGCTATTTTTTTTATACTTTTATTAAGCCACTTTGGCCAGTTATCAAAGTCGATACCGTCAATGGAATTTTTAATATACAGGCCCAGCTCAGTATCACCTTCTATTACCAGACGGCGTTGAAAAAACAGAGTATCAGGATCTTCACTACGCCCGGCCAGTAACATAAAATCCCGGCTATTGCCGCTAAAACTGACATCCGCCTGCTTTATGCGATTTGATAAAATAAGTCTGTCCTGAGAAAAACTAAGAAAAAAGCTCAGGCCCATATCATTGATACTGAGTTGCAGCCATTTATCCTGTAAAAAATCAAAATCACCCAGTTCAATCTGTTCAGCCATTAATTGCCGTAATATTTTTTCAGCAATTGTTTTTTGCACAATAAAGGGGGGCTCAGGTAAACGTTTGACAATTACAGGCAATACTTGTGCCAGTGTACGGGCAAACTGGCCAGCCACCTTATTGGCGAGTAATGCAGGTGCTGGGGGATGTGGTAGCGTTTTTTTTATAAAAGTCATTTAGCAGAGCCAGTTATTAGAGTTAAATCCAGTCTGCCATCATGCAATAAAATGAGCAACGATTCATTGATCATCATCAATTCTATTTTGATTATGCCATGCTAGCATGACAGGCTTTGTAACTGAGCTGAATATTGAATTATTATGATAGAACTTGTTTGCCCTGCAGGGAATTTTCCAGCGCTTAAAGAAGCTGTCGATAATGGCGCAGATGCTGTGTATATTGGTTTTAAAGATGACACCAATGCACGACACTTTGCCGGTTTAAATTTTAATGAGAAAAACCTGCCTAAAGCCATTGATTATGCTCGTCAACGAGGGACAAAGGTTTTTGTTGCCATTAATACCTATCCTCAGCCTGAGGGCTGGACTCGCTGGCAAAAAGCTATTGATATGGCAGCTGATCTGGGCGTGAATGCATTGATTATCGCCGATATTGGTGTGCTGGATTATGCCGCGACTAAACACCCGCAAATTAATCGACATTTATCCGTACAGGGTTCAGCAACCAGTTATGAATCGCTTAATTATTATCAGCAGAATTTTGCTATAAAAAGAGCCGTGCTGCCTCGGGTGTTGTCAGTATCACAGGTAGCCCATCTGGCGAAGCAGTCGCCGGTCGAACTGGAAGTTTTTGGTTTTGGTAGTCTGTGCATTATGGCTGAAGGTCGTTGTCACCTGTCATCCTATGTTACCGGTGAATCCCCTAATACCTGTGGTGTCTGTTCACCGGCAAAGTCTGTGCGTTGGGAAAAAACACCACAAGGTCTGGAGTCACGTCTGAATGATGTACTCATTGACCGTTATGCAGATAATGAAAATGCCGGCTATCCGACCCTTTGCAAGGGACGTTTCACCATCGGTAAAAATACTTTTCATGTGCTCGAAGAACCGACCAGTTTAAATACTATTGAGATCCTGCCTGAACTGGATAATATTGGTATTAAAGCGATTAAGATAGAAGGACGACAACGTAGCCCGGCTTATACCCAACAGGTAACCCGGGTCTGGCGACAGGCGATTGATCATTACTATGCCGATCCAGATCATTACCAGCCACAACAACGATGGTCTGAGGCATTGAATAAGGTCTCAGAAGGTTCGCAAACGACACTAGGTGCCTATAGTCGCCCCTGGCAATAAATTTTATTATTTGATCTGGCTCTGGAGCTATTATGAAATTATCACTCGGCCCCTTACTTTATTTCTGGCCACAGGATGATATTAATCATTTTTATCAAGCGATGCTTGACCCCCCAGTGGATATCATCTATCTGGGTGAAACAGTGTGTTCCAAACGTCGTTCACTGGGCTTTGAGCAATGGCTGGAATTAGCTAAAATGCTCTCAGCGAATAATAAAGAAGTGGTTTTATCGACCCTGTCACTGATTGAGGCAGAATCTGAATTAAAAACCTTAAGACGCTATTGTGATAATGGTGACTTTATGGTTGAAGCCAATGATATGGCCGCAGTGCAGTTATTAGCAGAACATAAAGTACCGTTTACCTGTGGACCCACTATTAATATTTATAATGCCCAGACATTGGCCATTATGCATAAGCAGGGCCTGCAACGCTGGGTAATGCCGGTGGAGTTGTCCCGCAAGACGCTATTGGCTATTTTGGCTGATTTAGACGCTATGGGATTGAAAGATAAAATTGAAACAGAAATTTTCAGCTATGGTCATATGCCACTGGCTCTTTCGGCCCGTTGTTTTACTGCCCGTGCGCATAATTTGCCGAAGGATCAATGCGATCTGAAATGCATTGATTATCCGGATGGCCTACAGGTGAAAAGCCAGGAAGAGCAAAGCTTGTTTACCCTTAATGGCATACAGACCTTGTCCGGCCAACGCTATGACCTCTATAATGAATTACCGGATATGCAGCACATAGGGGTTGATATCATACGTCTCAGCCCCCGCTCAAGTGGTATGGGTCAATTGCTCAGTGCCTATAAACAGAAAATTGCTCAGGTCAAGGATGCTAGCCCCTACACCCTGGCAGATAATTGTAATGGTTACTGGCATGGTGATCCGGGTATGTTGCAGCATTCATAATTATTCAGCATCATTAAACTACTACTCTAGCCCCAGGCTTACCGGTAAATGGTTAGCTATTGCTATAGGCTCACATTTTCTGTGCACTGAGAAAAAATCTGAATGCACGGAGTCATCGATTGTAGAAGGTGTTTAGTTTACTCTTTTGTTGGCAAATGTTTGAGCGCAGCGAGTTTTGCACTGATAAAAAGAGTGAGCTGAATACCCATGTTCTTATCGCTTATTCTCTAAGTGTTTTTATTCGTTGATGTACACCTTGTATCACTGGTTTTTCAATCGCTATAACCCGGGCAAAATCTTTGCCTGAACGGGTGATAATCACTTCTTTACCATTGGCGACCTGAGTGATGAGTTGTGAGAAATTTAGTTTAGCTTCGCAAGAATTGAACCTGATCATCATTTAACCTTCCTTAGTTAACATTATTTATCCTGTCAATAAATACTATGATTTTGCCAAGTATAAATCGGATGCGCTATTGATAATGTCTACTAGTGCTCTTATTGGTTAATAAGCCATATGACTCATGACTTTATCTAGTAAGCAGGAGTTGTAATTAATAAGAGAGCTATTCACTGATAATGCTGCTGACTATCCAGAAGCTGGTTTAAATGTACTGCTAATACACTATTACTTAAATCAGTTTTTCCTGATTGATAATAACTATTGAGTAGTATTTTTATATCACTATATGTCATTGGCTGCCCGCGGCGAACAATGCGGGACAGATCATTACGCCTGATTTGCTGGTAGAGGGGCAGCCATTTTAATTTTTCCAGATCAATAAGCCGAATATCAATATCAGAGTGATTGATTTTGAGGAAAAAATGTTTTGGGTAGAGACAATTATGACGAAAACGGGCATCGTGCATTTTACGTGTTACCTGTCCGGCCAGCTGCATAATAGCCTGTCGTTGAGGATGTGTTTTATGTGCGTCATCCTGACAAAAGTGTTCCAGGCTCTGATAACCTTCCAGAGAAAGAGTAATAAGAATGGCCTGCTGGTTATTTTCGTGCTCGCGTTCAGCATAATATAGAGTGCTTAAAGTGGGAATTTGCCGCTTGTTAAGCTGTGCAATATTATTAAATTCACGGCGAAAAGTAGGGATGCCGCGAAGGGGATGCATCAGTGTTTTATAATTATGATTCTGCTGGCGCTTAATAAACACCCAGACCGTTTCACCCTGCTTATTCTGCAGTGCATATTTTACCACACCACTCCAGCCGTTACGGCGGTAGTTAGGTGCTTCAAACCAGGGTGTGTCCAATGCCCAGAGCTGCTCAAAATCTGCTAGTTGATTGTCTTCCAGAAGCTGCTGTATCTCACTGGAACTGACATAGGGGGACATCATTGTTTTTTTACTCTTCTGGGTTTTTTGCGATAGAGTTTGGCCATACCCTCAGGGCGTGTTTTAAAACGCCGATGAGTCCATAAATATTGTTCGGGAGCCTGTTTTATTAAATCCTCAAGGATTTTATTGGTCCGGGCGACATCCTCTTTTGGGGACTTGCCGGGAAAATTTTCCAGTGCTGGAAAAAATTCCATGACATAGCCCTGAGTGCCTTCCAGACGCCTAGAGATGTAGGGAATAATGGCTGCACCGGTGATTTTTGCCATGCGTGATGGCACCGTCTGGGTCGCGGCCAGTTGGCCAAAAAAAGGTACAAACTCGCTATTATCAGCACCCGTGTCCTGATCAGCTGCAATCCAGACGATATTGTTTTGTTTGATATAGCGAAAAGTCTGACGAATTTCATCACGGGCAAATACCTGATCGAAATTCCGGAAACGTGCAGCCATGGTATAGTGATCAAATATTGGGTTACGCATGGTCTGGTAACTGGCAGCAAACTTATTGTCCAGAGTAATAAAGCGGGCGCTGATTTCTACGGTGGTATAATGAGCACCGAGAATAATGACTCCTTTACCCTGTTTGAGGGCATCATCAACATAGTGATAATTTTTTATATCGACCATTTTTCTTAAACGCCGGGCACTGGCCCACCAGTTCATGGCAATTTCCACCAGCCCCATACCGACCGCATGAAAATGTTTTTTGACCAGTTGCTGCTGTTGCTGCGGGCTTAATTCCGGGAAGCAGAGCTGGATATTAGTCTGTACCACTTCACGACGATAGCGACCGATAAGATAAAATAAATGCCCCAGGGAAAACCCCGTCAACAGCTGTACTCGATAGGGAAGTATGACCAATATACGCATACCGGCCAGTCCCAGCCATGATAGCCAGTGTTTGGGTGCCAGATAGTGATACCAGAAAAAAGGTTGTTGGACTGCCATTGATATTAATATCTTATTTGAGATTTAATGAGGAGCTAAAAAATCAATATATTATACTGTTAATCAACGAGTTTGTCAGTTTCACAGTATTGATATGTTATTATGTGCGTTTTAGGCGAAATAATAAAAGACAGGCAAATGCATATATCTATTCCTGATTTCTCTGCGGCAAAAATTCTGGTAGTGGGTGATCTCATGCTGGATCGTTACTGGCATGGTCCCACTTCACGTATTTCTCCGGAAGCCCCGGTACCGGTAGTCAAAATTGAAGAGTCAGAGGAACGGGCAGGCGGTGCTGGCAATGTGGCATTAAATATAGCAGCATTGAATAGTCCGCCGGCACTGGTGGGTCTGACCGGGCAGGATGAAGCTGCACAGATTCTGGAAAGCCGTCTGAGTCATCAGGGGGTAAAGTGCCATTTTGTCAAGTTATCCGGCTGTACTACGATTACCAAATTAAGAGTGTTAAGCCGCCATCAGCAATTAATTCGTCTGGATTTTGAAGACGGCTTTTTACAGGACAATGGGGAACAGTCTGATAGCAGTGAATTATTATTATCGGCCTATAAGAAACAACTGGCGGAACATGATGTGATTGTTTTTTCTGACTATCAGAAAGGCACTTTACAGGATTTACCCGCGCTTATTTCTCTGGCCAGAGATGCCGGTAAAAAAATTGTCATTGATCCCAAGGGCAATGATTTTTCAATTTATCAGGGGGCTACTTTATTAACCCCGAATCTTGCTGAATTTGAAGCTATTGTTGGATCTTGTGCCAATGATGAACAACTGGTTGCCAAAGCAGAACAGCTCTGTCAAAGCCTGCAGCTGGATGCTCTGCTTATTACCCGCAGTGAAAAAGGCATGACTCTGATTCAGACGGGACAACAGGCAGTACACCTGCCTACCAGAGCCAGAGATGTCTATGATGTGACCGGTGCGGGAGATACAGTGATTGCGACACTGGCTACTTCTATTGCCGTGGGTATGAACCTGGTTGAGGCCACCAAACTGGCTAATCTGGCGGCCAGTGTGGTGGTGAGTAAAGTGGGTACTGCGACGGTGAGTGTCCATGAACTGCGTACCGCTCAGCGTCAGCTCAGTGATGTGGAACAGGGTATTGTCAGTGAACAGCGGCTGATAAATCTGGTGAATGATGCTAAAGCGCATGGTGAAAAAGTGATTATGACCAATGGCTGTTTTGATATTCTGCATGCCGGTCATGTGACTTATCTGGAGCAGGCTAAAGGTCTGGGAGACCGGCTGATTGTGGCAGTTAATGATGATGCTTCGGTCAAACGTATTAAAGGACCACAGCGCCCGGTGAATAGTATGCAGCGTCGTATGCAGGTGCTGGCGGGTCTGACCTGTGTTGACTGGGTGGTGGCTTTTTATGAAGATACGCCCACGCGCTTAATCTGTGCTGTGTCTCCTTCGGCACTGGTTAAAGGCGGAGATAATGAGGCGGATAATATACCCGGTGGTGATTGTGTCCGCCAGCAGGGAGGAGAAGTGCTGGTGATGGAATATGTGGACAACTGCTCCACTACCGGTCTTATTCGCTCAATTCGTTCTGCCGATGAATCGGTTGAAAATAAAACAATTGAAGCTGATGATAGCTAGGAGCTGCTGATAGAATGGCCGTGACCGGTAAGCCGCTAGAGAGGACGAAAAACTATGTGGATATTGCCATTGTCGGTGGTGGTATTGCAGGTTTGTGGACTCTGGCCCGTCTGCGTCAGGCGGGTTATCAGGCTATTTTACTTGAGGCTGATGCTCTTGCCTGCCAGCAAAGTGGTGCTTCTCAGGGCATTATCCATGGCGGCACTAAATATGCCTTGACGGGTAAACTGACCCATTCTGCTCTGTCTATCGGCAAAATGCCGCAACGCTGGCAGAACTGTCTGCAAGGTGATGGTGAAGTGGATTTACGCCGGGCAAAAGTACTCTCGGCACATCAGTATCTCTGGTCAAATAAAAGTCTGAGTGCCCGGCTGACCGGTTTTTTTGCCAGTAAGGTGATGACCAGCCGCATGTGTCATTTGTCGCCACAGGACTATGTTGCGCCCTTTAATCAGGCTGCGTTTAACGGTGAACTCTACCAGCTGGATGAACCGGTGCTGGATATTCAAAGTGTGGTCGACACTATCAGAGCACAGTATCAGGAGCATATTTTTCATGCAGCGATTACCGCAATTACGATGCCTGATAACGAGCATCAAAATAGCGGCCAGTTACGCTGTAGCGATAATAGCTTAATTCACTGTCAGAGTATTATTCTCAGTGCCGGTGCCGGTAATGAAAAACTCCTCGCTACTATGGATGTAGGCGCGCCAAAAATGCAGCGCAGACCCTTATTAATGCCGATGCTCAGGGCTGATGAAACAGTATTACCGCGCATGTATGCCCATTGTCTGGGGGCAAGTACACTGCCTAAAATGACCATTACCAGCCACCAGTTAAAAAACGGGGATGGGCGGCAGATGGTCTGGTATCTTGGCGGTGAAATTGCAGAAAGCGGTGTCGGTCTGAGTGTTGCTGAACAGGTGCGGCAGGCAAAAAAAGAATTATCAGCACTGATGCCCTGGATGGATTTTTCCCTGTGCCGCTGGTCTGCTCTGGCCATTGATCGTGCTGAACCGAAAATGGCTGATGGCAGTCGACCGGTGGAGCCGGCAGTTTTTCTACACCATGGAGTGATCACTGCCTGGCCGGTTAAACTGGCTATGGCACCGCTTATGGTGGATGCAATTGTACAAAAAATAGAGCAGCTGAAAATCAAAAAAAATGCCCGGGCAGTGCACATGCAGACTATTTCTTCTGCGCCGATGACAACGGCAGATAGCGCACAACTTCCCTGGGAAAAGGTGGAACACTGGTTATGATGCAGACACGGGAACTAGGACAAACGGGCATACAGGTGAGTCCATTAGGTTTGGGCACAGTAAAATTTGGCCGTGATCAGCAGGTTAAATATCCCTGGTCATTTACTATACCAGATGATCAGGCAGTGCGTGAATTGCTGGCTCTCAGTCGGGAGCTTGGTATTAATCTGCTCGATACTGCACCGGCCTATGGCACGAGTGAACAGCGACTGGGTCAGTTATTGAGCCATCGCCAGGACTGGGTAATTGTTTCCAAAGTAGGTGAAGCATTTGCACAGGGGCAATCAAATTTTGATTTCACTGCCCGTACAACACGCCGAACAATAGAACAAAGTCTGAAAAATTTGCACACTGATTATCTGGATGTGGTGCTGGTACATTCTGATGGTCGTGATGAACAGATTATTTATCATGAAGAGGTATTAACTGCACTGCAAAAAATGAAACAGGAAGGACTGATTCGTGCTATAGGTCTGTCCAGCAAAACAACGGAAGGAGGTCTGTGGACAGTAGAGCATACTGATGTTGTTATGGCGACACGCAATAGCAGCGATCATACCGATGATGCGGTGCTGGATCGTGCCCTTGAACTGAATAAGGGTGTGGTGATAAAAAAAGGACTGCAAAGCGGTCATGCTGATACGAAAGCAGGAGGCTCCGGTATTGCCGATGCCCTGCGTTATGTGTTCTCACATCAGGCCGTGAGCTGTTTGATTGCCGGCACTATTAATCCCCGGCATCTGCAGCAAAACGCCCTGCTGGTTGAACAATTGACTACGGCATCTATTGCAGACTGATATGAGTACCCACTTACGCGCATCAATACAGCGTTTTTTCTATAGTGCATTATACTATTGTCTGACGCCATTATTGTTTGCCCGGCTATTAATTAAGCATAAAAAAACCAGGGCTTATAAAGCACAACGTCAGGCATTAAGACTGGCTGAACGACTGGCTTATTTTTCTTACCCGTCACAACAACTGTCACCTATCTGGCTGCATACTGTTTCTGTGGGTGAATTTATTGCTGCATTGCCGTTAATCAAACGTGTGCAGCAGGACTATCCTCACTATCCGCTGATAATCAGTTGTACAACTACTACCGGTTCAGCGCAGATAATAAAAACCTTTGCTGATGATATTGCCCGGCAGAAAATACTGCATGTTTATCTGCCCTATGATCTGCCCGGAGCAATGCAGCGTTTTTTCTGCAAGCTTAAGCCCTGCCTGGGCATTATTATGGAAACAGAAATCTGGCCTAATATGCTCCATCAGGCCCAACAGATGGATATTCCGCTATTATTATTAAACGCCCGCATGTCTGCACGTTCTGCTAGAGGCTATCAGCGTATCAGTGCTTTAACGCAGGTCTCATTAGCACAATTTAGTCACATTGCTGCCCAGGATATTCTCGATGCTGAGCGTTTGATAAAGCTGGGTGCAGATAAAGATACAACACATGTCACTGGCAGCATTAAATTTGATATACAGCTTAACCCGGATGATCGCCGGGCCGGGGAACTCCTGCGCCAGCAGTTAAACTGGCAGCATAATAAGGTATTAATTGCTGCCAGTACGCATCAGGGTGAAGATGAAATTATACTGGATATTTATCAGCAGCTGCAGAAAAAACAGCCATTACTGCGGCTGATTATTGTGCCGCGCCATCCGGAGCGCTTCCAGGCAGTTTATAAAATATTAAGTGCCGATAAGCATGTAGTGCAAAAACGCTCTATGCTCAAAGACTATAATCTTAATGACGATCCACCCGTTGATATATTGCTGGGCGACAGTATGGGTGAAATGATGCGTTATTATTATTGTGCGGATATTGTTTTTATGGGCGGGACTCTGGTGCCGACCGGCGGGCATAATATTCTTGAACCGGCAGCACTTGGTCTGCCTATTGTCTATGGTCCGCATATGTTTAATTTTAAGGCAATCAGTGAATCGTTTTTAATGTATCAGGCAGCATTACAGGTGACTGATAAGGCATTCTTGCAGCAGGCACTGACTGATTTACTGGCAGATGATGCGCGCACCGCCAGTATGGCCGCACAGGCGAAGAAATTAGTACAGCAAAACAGCGGGGCAGTGGAAAAAATGATGACTTTAATTAAAGCTTACTTGCCTTAGTATGGGTATAAAATGGATTAGTCATCGAGGGCTGGCTCAGCATTATGATGAAAACAGTCTAATGGCATTTAAAACTGCCAGTAACGCAGGTTTTCACTATCTGGAAACAGATTTGCGCACCAGTCTGGATGGTCATATAGTCTTATCTCATGATGTTCAGCTTAATAATATATCCTCATCCACTGCCGTTATTCATCAGAGCAGTCGAATGGAACTGGAAGGCATCACTCTTAATCAGGGACAGCGATTACTTTTTCTTGATGAATTTCTGGTGGAGTTCAGACAGCATGGCTGGGTTTTTGATATTAAGCCTGAGTCTGCTATAGAGACTATTTCCCGGTTAAAAATCATACTCAAAAATGACAGCACACTGCTGAGTCAGATTATATTTTTGTTCTGGGAGAACAAACATCAGCAGTATTTTTTGCAGACATTTCCAGAGGCACAATGTTTCCCACGTATTGGTGAGTGTTATCGCACAGGAATTGCAGCACTATCGGGGCTGAGTAAAATAGCCGGTATTAAAAAAGATAAAATTTATTCACTTACGCCAAAGTTTTTAGGTGTACCCATGCTGAACAAAAGAATTGTTCAGTCCTATCATCGACAGGGTGCGCAGGTGATTGGCTATTTGCCAGCCAGTAAAGCTGAAGCACAACAGTGTTTACATGCCGGAGTAGATTATATTTTAAGCAATCATAAGCCTATCACTTAGTGACCCTTTTCCCGTGTAGGAGCCTTAATAGTTATGCTGTCCATCGAAGAAAAGTTTTGCTTATTTAGTCAGGCTCATAAATAACTGGGGCAGTTTTTCTGGTAGTTTCTCCACATGATCAATTACGGTATAGCCATTTTGGCCAAAAATATCACCAATATAGTCATCGGCTTTTTTATCCAGGCTGATGCAATGGGTATAGATATTTTTGCTGGATAGCTCTTCAACTGCCTTACGGGTATCCTCGATGAGTAATTGTTCATCATCGACATCAATATCAGCCGGTTCACCATCGGTTAAAATGAGTAATAATTTCTTATCCGCAGGCTGATTTTCCAGATAATGTGCGGCATGGCGTATGGGTGCCCCCATTCGGGTAGAGTAACCAGCTTCCATAGCGGACAGACGCGACTTTACATCATCATCCCAATGCTCACTATAACCCTTAATGTGCAGATATCGGACATTATGCCGGGTATCAGAATGAAAACCTGCTATGGCAAAGGGATCATTGAGTTGTTCAATGGTCAGGGCGAGCAGTGATACGGCCTCACGACTCAGTTCCAGAATAGATTGCTCACAACCTTCAGGCACTTCATGCAGTGATGCGGATAAATCCAGGAGTAACATCACGGCAATATCACGACCATCATTACGATGGCTCATATTGATCCTTGGATCAGGTGTATGACCGCTTTTAAAATCAATTAATGAGCGAATAGCGATATCGAGATCCAGTTCACTGCCTTCTTCCTGATAACGAATGCGCACCATTTGTTGAGGCTTAAGCAATTCCAGCATTTTTTTCAGACGTTTGGCCAGACTGTCATGCTTGGCTAAAATCTCATCAATTTTATGTGGATCACCCTTATAATGCAGTGTTTCATACAAACTAACCCAGTCAGGACGGTAGGTTTTAGTGTTGTAATCCCATTCTGGATAATGCCGGGGCGGCAGCTTATCAATCACGTGTTCATCACGTTCAAATTCTTTTTTATCATCAAAGGCTTCTTCTTCATCGCCTTCTTCAATAAACTTCCACAGGTGACGATTATCATCACGATAATCAACCAGGGTATTATCAAAAATGATATTGGGAAATGAATCACTGGCCCGTTTGGTTTGGGCAATATAGGAAATGCCCAGCTGCACCATATCTTTAATAGTAACTTCAGTGGAAGCCATGGTTTTATGAAAACGTTCAACAAACTCAATAATCTTTTTATCCTGATAACCATGCTGTGGGTTTAATAAAGCATAAGAGAGCATAGCCAGACGATGTAATAGGCAACAGGAATTGACACTATCACAGTCATCTTCTTCAGGCACAGGGTGTAGTGCCTGGAAGATTTTCTGTAGTCCCGGATATTCTTTTATGGCCAGATATTCAACTCGAGAATCTTCAAATATTTCGATGGAAATACGCTGAAACGGACTAAAGTTATCAGCCCATATGGCTTCACCCCAGCGACGGTGGGCAGCAATATGAGCAATGGTGGCACGATAACGATTGATGCCATTTACCCCCGCCCGATCATCATAGACGTCGGGTACACGAATACCCAGACTATCATAATAGGGTTTAGGTTTACGTAATTCGTCAAAGCCCAGAGAATAAGGTACAAAATGATCGTGATCCTGCCATAAAGCATGCATATACAGATTTAATTTACGCTCATTATCAGTGAATAATGTGCCATGACGTTCGCGCTGGAAGACGGCTCTGCTATCTGCTGACTGCAGACTGAAATAATCTTTTTGTCGTTCAGGATGGTTGCGGTAATTGTCAGCACCATAATTAATCCAGTTTTTGATACCCTCGATGGATAGCTCGCTGAGTAAATAGGTCGTTTGATTCAGCAGTTCCGGCAGGCCATCACTGGGAATGGTATCAACATGACCATGGATAGAACGTGTGGTGCGTTTCATCATATCGAAAATAACGTCAATATAATGCTGCAATTGCTCAGTACTGCCCAGGCGACGAGAAGCTTCAGGAATGGATTGTAAAAAAGGTAAAATAGACTTGCCATTTGGAGTACGGGAAAAATCCCATACACACTGAGAAATAACTTTAATCATCGATTCATCGGTGTGCTGTACAATCTGCGGCATTTCTTCAAGATAAATTAACACGGGTTCAAAACCCCGGCCAATCATGCACACCAGAGAGGCACCGGAAAGATAGTCAGCGATCCCCTGTTCACTAAAAACAGCTTCAGCTTCTTCCATACAATCAGTAAACACATCATCCAGCTGTTTAAAACCACATTTTAGCTGGTCACGATAGGCCTGTAGTTCTGGAGTCAGGGATATATCAGTATCGGTCATAGTATTACCCGCAAAATAACTTGAATATTAGGTTTGGTACTTATTATTTAAGCAAAAATACTATCAATTGCATGGTCTAAGGTATCACGAATATCAGCATCATCAGTAATGGGGCGTACCAGTGCCATACGGCAGGCAGCTTTGGCTTCAATGCCCTTGTTCATCAGGTTTGCTGCATAAACTAACAGACGAGTGGAAATACCCTCATCAAGACCATGGCCTTTAAGGTTTCTGGCTGCTACCGCAATTTTAACCAGCTTTTGGGCAATATCTTCTGTTGTTCCGGCTTCTTTAGCGACGATACTGGTTTCCACAGCAGCCATTGGATAATCAAATTCCAGAGCGGAGAAACGCTGTTTGGTGGATTGTTTCAGATCTTTCATCAGACTTTGATAACCCGGGTTATAGGATATTACTAATTGAAAATCAGGATGAGCTTCAAGCATTTCACCTTTTTTATCTAAAGGCAGATTGCGTCGGTGATCGGTTAACGGATGGATAACCACAGTAGTATCCTGGCGTGCCTCAACGACTTCATCCAGATAACAGATAGCACCGATACGTGCGGCGGTAGTGAGTGGCCCGTCAACCCAGCGAGTTCCATTGGCATCAAGCAGATAACGACCGACGAGATCAGAAGCTGTCATATCTTCATTACAGGCGACAGTGATTAGAGGCTTGCCTAATTTCCAGGCCATATGTTCGATAAAACGAGACTTGCCACAACCGGTAGGTCCTTTGATCATCACTGGTAGACGAGCTTCATAGGCAGCTTCATATAAGGCAACTTCATCTTGCTGTGATTCGTAGTAAGGTTCTTCGCTTATTTGGTACTGTTCAATGTCTTGATTGCTCATAGTGGTTTCCTGTGCCTTTTCTGTGATTATTGCCAGTTTTATTCCCCAATAGTTTATTAGGCTAATCTCTTGGGGAATAACACTGTATTGTATAGTGTTTTATTCTGCTATAGACAACAAAGCCCCTGAAACAGAGGCTTTGTCATTAGTAATTCAAAATAAGCAGCTGCTTATTTGTGAACGCCTAACTTGTCTCTCCAACCTGGGAAGATTGAATCAGCATCATGTTCAAATGACTCAAAGGCACGCGCAAATTCTTTATGCTCTTTAGCATATTCAATTGGGTCAGCACCTTCTTTCCAGCAATCATAAGCCTGACGCAGAGATGTTGCACCAGCCGCCGGGCTGTCGATATGGCCATAAGCACCACCACCAGCTGTGTTAATAACATTACCATGTCCCAGATTCTCAAAGAAACCGGGTAGACGCAGGGCATTCATACCACCGGAGATAATGGGTGTCGTTGGCTTCATACCATACCATTTCTGGTAGTATACAGGTCCCTGGCACTCATCACGTTCAATCATATAGGCAATGATTTTATCATCCGTAGAACCTTCCATCTTACCATAGCCCATAGTACCCACGTGGATACCTGAAGCACCCATCAGACGAGACATTTTAGCCAGGATATATGCAGTGTAACCACGCTTGGAAGAAGGAGAAGTCACAGCACCATGACCGGCACGGTGATAATGTAAATACTGGCTGGAATATTGACGACGGGCAGTTGTCACCATACCTGGGCCACCGACATAACCATCAACCAGGAAAGCAACCTTATCGGCATCTTCACCAAATGTTTCCAGTACGAAGTCAGCACGGGCACACATTTCATAATGATCATCTGCAGTGATGTTTGCAGAGAATAACTTGGCTTCGCCAGTTTCATCCTGTGCACGTTTCATGGCATCAGCAACTAAAGGAATAACCTTTTTCATTGGGCAGAAAACCTGGTTACCCTGAGGCTCATCATTTTTAATGAAATCACCGCCTAACCAGAACTGGTATGCAGCGTTTGCGAAAGGCTCAGGACGTAAACCTAATTTAGGCTTAATAATAGTACCGGCGATATAACCGCCGTTCTCAATAGGACGGCCAAGAATACGCCACATATCAGAAATATCTTTAGACGGGCCGTCAAATAACTGCAGCATGCGTGGCGGCACGTAGAAATCAAACATTTGCGATTGTTTGATATCACCCATACCCTGGTTGTTACCAATGGTCAGAGTCAGGAAAGAAACGATCATTGCGCGGCCATCAATTACATTGCGATCAAACAATTCGTTTGGATAAGCAATCTTCATGATTTCATTAGCTTCGTCAATTTCATAAACTAATGCATCAACACCCTTGGTGAAATCATCAGTAGTGGATACTTCAACATTGGTACCTGTTGATGATTCTGCTGCAAAGTGAGCTGCAGCTTCTAAGAAGCCGTGACCTTCTGATGGAGTCATGGTGTAAGCAACCAGAATATAATTGCCGCTTTCAAGTAATTCGTCTTCTTTAAGACTTAAATCGGAGTAACGATTTGTTTGGTCTAATAATGCCATCTATCGGTTTCCTTTTTTTGTATGATAAAAAATGTAAATTTATTTTTGTGCATTGCATAACTCGTGGTGAATCTGATGTCCTGCACAAATGATGTAAGAGAATATAATTTAATTGAGATATAAAGTAAAACTTTATTTTTTAATTGTTACCATAAGGTATTGCTTATGGTACATTAGGCTTTATTAAATAATAAAGCCTTTTAGAGAGCAGAAAATATGAATCTTACATTTCGTCAGTTGAGAGTATTTGATGTGGTGGCTCAGCATTTAAACTATACTCGTGCGGCCAAGGAATTACACCTGTCACAACCTGCGGTTTCCATGCAGGTCAAACAGCTGGAAGAACAGGTGAACACTCCTCTTATTGAAAAATTAGGGAAAAAGCTTTATTTAACCAATGTCGGCCTGGAAATGCACAATTATGCCCGGCACACCATGCAACAGCTGATTGATTTGGAAGAAACAATTAGTCAGCTTAAGACTCTGCAGCAGGGACATTTAAAATTAGCGGTAGCCAGTACCGCTAATCATTTTGTCATCCGCTTGCTGGCGCATTTTGCCAAGGGACATCCGAAAATTCGTATCAGCCTGGATGTTACTAATCGTAGTTCACTATTAGCCATGCTGGATAAAAATGAATGTGATTTTGTGATTATGGGTAGTCCGCCTGAGGGGCATAATTTAGTCGCCTTTCCTTTCCTGGAAAATCCGCTGGTGGTGGTGGCCTGCCCGGATCATCATTTATTACAAAAGAAAAAAGTATTGCTTAAGGAGATTATTAAGGAGGAGTTTGTTATTCGGGAACAGGGTTCAGGTACGCGTAGTGCGATTGAACGCTTTTTTGCTGCACAGCAATTAGACTTTAAAACAAAAATGGATATGAGTAATAATCGCGCCATTAAACATGCTACAGAAGAAGGATTAGGTCTGGCCATTGTATCCATGCATACTCTTGAACTGGAATTAAAAGCCAAAACCCTGAAAATTGTTAATGTTGAAAAATTTCCAATCTTGCGCCACTGGTATGTAGTACAGCGTGAAGGAAAAAGGTTGTCACCTATTGCGACAGTCTTTAAAGATTATATAATGGAAGGTGCAGACGATGTCATTGAAGACTTTACTGCACCGCTGTATGAACATTTGCAGCAAAGTTCTAATTAATATCCATCCATTTATCCTTTGCTCCCACAGGGAACTCAGGACAAGGGCATAATAAATGATTATTCCAGTAATATTATCCGGTGGCACCGGTTCGCGCTTATGGCCTATGTCCCGAGAGCTGAATCCCAAGCAGTTTTTACCCTTATGCAGTGACCAGAGCATGCTGCAGGAAACAATGACTCGGCTTAGGGGTATTGCTGATATAGCCGCTCCTGTTGTGGTGTGCAATGAGGAACATCGTTTTTTAGTGGCTCAGCAAATGCGTGATATTGGTGTCTCGGTTGATAAAATTATTTTAGAACCCGTAGGTCGTAATACGGCACCGGCAATCGGTGCGGCAGCAGCATATGTGCAGAGTAAATACCCTGATGGAGATGATGTGCTGTTAATTCTTGCTGCCGATCATGTGATACAAAATACGGCTGCTTTTCATCTGGTGGTGCGGTCCGGTTATCAGGTCGCTCAGCAGGGACAGCTGGTCACCTTTGGCATTGTGCCCAGCAAAGCTGAAACAGGCTATGGTTATATTAAACGAGCAGGTTTGTTTGCTGCAGAGGAAAATGCCTATTGCGTTGCCCGTTTTGTGGAAAAACCCAACCTGGAAACAGCACAACAATATTATTCCAGTGGTGAATATTACTGGAATAGCGGTATGTTTATGTTTAAGGCGTCAACAATATTACAGGAGCTAGAGACTCTGTCGGGGGAAATCTATCAGGCAGTAAAAAAAGCAGTCGATAAGGGGGTTAAAGATCTGGATTTTTGTCGTCTTGATGTCACTGCTTTTACCGCATCACCCTCTGATTCAATTGATTATGCAGTGATGGAAAAAACAGATAATGCAGTGGTATTACCGCTTGATGCGGACTGGAATGATGTCGGTGCCTGGTCGGCATTATGGGAAGTGAAAGAACATGATAGTGATGGTAATGTACTACTAGGGGATGTCTTAAAATATGATCTGACCAATAGTTATGTTCATGCTGAAGAGCGCATGATTGCTGTTATAGGTATGGATAATTGTGTGATAGTAGAAACTGCCGATGCAGTATTAGTGGCGGATAAATCGCGTTCTCAGGATGTCAAAGAAATAGTCACACAGCTGAAGCAGAGTCATCGAGAAGAAATTCTATTGCATCAGAAAGTTTATCGTCCCTGGGGGAGTTATGAAACCTTACAGGAAACTGAGCGTTTCAAGGTAAAGCGTATTATTGTCAATCCCGGTGCACAATTATCGCTGCAGATGCATCATCATAGAGCAGAACACTGGGTAGTGGTGAAGGGAACCGCAAAAATTGTCTGTGGTGAAAAAGAATTTGTCATGACTGAAGATCAGTCCAACTATATTCCTCTGGGCACTAAGCATCGTCTGGAAAATCCGGGCGTGATCCCGCTGGAAATTATTGAGATCCAAACCGGCAGCTATCTGGGTGAGGACGATATTGTCCGTTTCGATGATAATTATGGACGTAAAACATAAGGGATAAAAATACTCTTCGCTTGTTTGATTAGCATGAACACAATATGACTGAACACTGAAAAAGGCCCAAAATTTATTATGAAAATTAGCATTGCACAATTAATGCGTGACAGCCAGGTTAAATTTGGCACAAGTGGTGCGCGGGGGCTGGTTAGTGATATGACAGAACGTGTGTGTTATGGCTATACACTAGGTTTTATTCAATATCTGGAAAAAACTCAGCAATTGCCGACAAGAGGGCAAAAGAATAGAAAAATTGCCCTGGCAGGTGATCTCAGAGAGAGTAGCGCACAAATTCTTAATGCCTGTGCCAGAGCTATTATTGATAGCGGTTGTCAGCTGGTTTATTGTGCCCGTATCGCAACTCCGGCGGTAGCACTCTATGGCTTAAGCTATCAGTGCCCGGCAATTATGGTCACGGGTAGTCATATTCCAGATGATAGAAATGGTATAAAATTCTATAAATTAGCAGGTGAAATACTTAAACAGGACGAAGCTGCCATTAAGGCTCAGGAAATAAATTTACCCGATACAATGTTTGCTGCTAACGGTTCATTTAAGCAACAGAATAATTATCTGGATAAGATAGATAGTAGTGCTTTGGATGACTATCGCTCACGCTACTTACAGTTGTTTCCGGGCAAAGCTTTAACGGGGAAAAAAATAGGTGTTTACCAACAGAGTAGTGTGATTCGTGATTTACTGCCGCAATTGCTGCGCAGTATGGGTGCTCAGGTGGTTGAGTTGGCTCGCTCAGAGCGATTTATACCGGTGGATACCGAAGCGGTTCGCCCACAAGATATTGAGCTGGCTAAACAGTGGTCAGAAGAATATCAGCTGGATGCTATTGTGTCAACGGATGGTGATGCCGATCGACCGCTGATTGCGGATGAAAATGGCCACTGGATGCGAGGTGATATCATTGGTTTTATGTGTGCTCAGTATCTACAGATTGATCATCTGGTTACGCCCATCAGTTCGAATAGCAGTGTTGAAAAAAGTGGTTTTTTTGTTGATGTTAAACGTACTCGTATAGGCTCACCCTATGTCATTGCAGCGATGAATCACTATGTCGAGGATCATTATGCTGCAGTGGCAGGCTATGAAGCCAATGGTGGCTTTCTATTAGCTACCCCGGTCAGGATTAATGGTTATCTGCTCTCTCCGTTGCCAACCCGCGATGCCTTGATTGTACTGCTGAGCTTATTACATAGTAGTGTACAAAATAAGCTGTCACTGGCGCAATTATCCAGTCAGTTACCACAGCGTTATACTTATAGTGCCTGTGTAAAAGATTTTTCAGCACAAAAAAGCAGGCAAATCCTGGCTCATTTCAGTCAGGCAGATGATAGACAAAATAAGGCTGTTATTGAAGCAGATTTAGCTGCCCTGGGTAAGGTAAAACAGACTAATACACTGGATGGTTTACGGATTACCTTTAGTAATGATAACATTATTCATTTTCGTCCTTCGGGTAATGCCCCGGAGTTTCGCTGTTATAGTGAGGCTGATAGTTTGGCTGAAGCAGAAAAGATCAATAACATTGCTTTACAAGTTGTTTTAGCTCATTAATTTGTTAACTTGTTCACAAATTAATGAGCTACCAGGCGGATGAGTGCCGTCCAGGTCTCATTTTGACCAGTCTATAGCGATTAATGCTTGTTGTTTAAAAGAATCTTGCTAGAATAAATTCACTAATTAACAAAATTTATAGTTATTTATTATCTAGGGAAGACGTAAGAAGGAACGATTAGGGAATATAAGGTTGATGGATTAACCGCAAGCAGGAATTGGCTTGGTAGGGAGGCACGAAAGCGACTTTGAGGTAATACTCGGTCGCTTTTTTTTGTCCTCAACAAAAGTGATTTGCACCCCCTGGGGTGCTTTTGTATACTTAAAACAGTATTTGTACCTGTCCAATTTACAGATACTTTTCATTTAATGCAGGTATAATTAGTACGTCCGCTATTGTATAGCCTCATTTTTAAAGGACACATGTCTTGCGTTCCTCCATACGGCTTAAAATTATTTTATTAACCATTATACCCGTGGCCTTGATCTATCTGCTGATATTTGGCTTTGGCATTTATCAAATTCAAAAACATTCCATTGCCGATGTGGAAGATAGTATGAAACGCCTGACTCAGCATTATGCCGGTATTTTTTCTGGTTTTCTAAATGAATCTGCTCAGATTGCCCGTTCAACCGCCGCTATTATTGAGCAAAATCCGTTAATGACTGAGCACCAATTGTATGCTCAGGTGAAATCAAATTTACGCCATAATCATATTGTCTATGGTAGTGCCATTGCTTTTGAACGGGATCCTGCTTATGACAATGAACTCTATGCACCCTATGCATATCGCGCTGAAGGTACTATACAGACACTGGATATTGCTGATATTACTGATTATACCAGTGGTGGCTGGCAATGGTGGGATAAGGCCAAACAGATAAAACATCCGGTGTGGACAGATCCTTATTTTGATAAGGGGGTAGGTGATATTATTATGGCAACCTATGGTGTCCCTTTTTTCTATCAAAAACAGTTTAAGGGTGTGGCCACTATTGATGTGCAATTAGAAATACTGGAAGAAAAAGTAGATCAGGGGATTGATGTTGATCTGGATCTGCTTATTGTGACTAAAAAAGGTGATTATGTATATCATCCGGACACAGAGCAAATAATGACCAATTCTATCTTTAAAGATGCACACAAGTATCAGCGTGAGGATCTTAAATTACTGGCAGATAAAATGACCGCAGGTCAGCGTGGAGTCATGCAGCTTAAGGGCTGGGAAACATCACAGCCACAGTGGGTGGCTTTTTATCCAATTCTTAATACTGAATGGAGTATTGCTCTGAGAGTGCCCGAACAGGTCGTTTTGGCTGAAGTGCGAAAACGTGAATTTCAGATAGGTGGTATTTTATTGTTTTCACTGTTTCTGATTATACTGACTATCTGGCTGGTGATCGGTAAAATCACCCAGCCACTGGCACGCTTGGCTGCGGGAGTAAAAGCAGTGGCTGCAGGTAATTTAAATGCTTCTGTAGAAGTTAATAGTCATGATGAAATAGGTATGTTGGCGAAAAACTTTACCGACATGGCATCGAAACTGAGTAAGCGCGAGCGGGATATTCGTGAGGCCAGGTCACAGGGATTCAGCCAGATTGTTCAGGGTTTAAAGGGCAGCTATTTTTATTTTACCCAGAATACTCAGGGTAATATTACCTACGTCAGCCAATCCATTAAAAAAGTTTTGGGCTACACACCTCATGAATTTAAAAACTTCTTTAATCAATATTTAATTGAAAGTGCTTTGAATGATGAATCCACGCAATTAATTAAGCGGACATTTAAAGGTGAACAGCAAGAAGCCTTTGAATTAGAAATTATGGCCCGTAATGGTGAATTACTGCATTTTGAAGTGATTGTTGTTCCTGTTAAAGATGAAAAAGGAGAAGTAGTAGCTTTAGAAGGCATGGCACATGATATTACTGAGCGTAAACGTGAAGAAGAAAAATTTCGGGTGTTATTTGAAAGTTCATCACAGGCAAATTTACTTTGTTCTGCAAGAGGTATTTTAGACTGTAATCATGCTTTTCTGGCCTTATTTGGTTACCAAAATAAACAGGATGTACTGGGTACACATTTATATTCTTATACGCAGGCAATACAGGAAAATCATCAGGCTTCATTTGATATATTACAAAAAATGATAGTACAGGCAGTTGAAGTTGGTTTTCAACAGCAGGAATTGTTATTTGAAAAAATTGATGGCGAAGTGTTCCCGGCAGAATTGATATTGACGGCAGCCACCATGAATGAGCAAGGTGTTTTTATTGGGCTTATTCAGGATCTAACAGAGCGAAAGCTGACCGAGCAGGAGATCATTAATGCTAAGGAAGCTGCAGAACAGGCCAATAAAGCAAAAAGTGAATTTCTATCGAATATGTCTCATGAATTAAGAACGCCCTTAAATGGTGTGTTAGGATATGCTCAGCTATTACAAAAAGATAAGCAGGTGACAGCAGAGCAAATGCAAAGCCTGGATGCCATTAAAAGCTGTGGTCATCATTTGCTGACCTTAATTAATGATGTGCTGGATCTGTCTAAAATAGAATCCGGGAAAATGGAGTTTAATATCAGTGCTATTGATTTACCACGGCTGATCAAGGGCGTCTATGATATGGTGCTGCATCGGGTCAGTGCTAAAGGCCTGACTCTTGACTTACAAATGGACAAAGCTTTACCCCGAGGCATAAAATCAGATGCAACCAAATTGCGCCAGGTACTGGTTAATTTATTAGGTAACGCTGTTAAATTCACCCATCGTGGAACGATATCACTAAAAGTGACGGCTCAGTCAGAGGGTGCTCATAAAAACATCTATTTTGTGGTTGCAGATACCGGAGTCGGTATCCCGGATGAGAAACAGGGTATGGTTTTTGATGCCTTCAAACAGGCTCAGGATGGCATTGATGCCGGAGGGACGGGACTTGGCTTAGCTATTAGCCAGAGACTTATTCAGGAAATGGGCGGCAGTGATATACAGCTTGAAAGTCACTATGGTCATGGCAGTAGTTTTGCCTTTTCTTTACCACTTATTGAAGTGACTAATGATGAATTGTTATCGCCCGTGCAGGATGATGCTAATGATATGTCATTGCCAAGCCTGGCGGATGATCAGGATATTACCATCTTAATTGTTGATGATCGTGATATTAACCGTAATATCTTAAAGCGCTTACTTGAAGCCGTAGGCTTTAAAACCATGGAGGCGGTTAACGGTAAAGAAGCGGTTAAACTGACTATTGAGCATCATATTCCTTTAGTGCTAATGGACATTCGCATGCCGGAAATGGATGGGATCCGTGCGGCACAAATTATTAGAGAAAAAATAGCCAAAGATAAAGATTTTAATCAGGTCATTATTATTGCTGTAACGGCCAGTGTGGTGGCGCAACAAAAACAACAGATTCTGGCTACTGGTATGGATGACTATATTACTAAGCCTTTTAATATAATGGATGTGCTGAGTAAAATTGAACAGCATCTGCATATTGATTTGCAAAGAACGCTTGCCAATAACCCCCTGGTGCCGGTAAATAAGATAAATACAGTTTATCCTGTACTGGATAAAGGCCAGCGTGATGACTTGTTTAAGCACATGGAAATCGCCTGTGAAACAGGTGATATAGGTCAGATAAAAGAATTATATAAAAAATTGCTATCAGCGGGTTTATTGCTCCAGGTGAGTCATCAAAAATGGCTGCAAATGATAGAGCAATTTGATTTTGATGGCATAAAGGCCTTGATTATTAAAGAGTGTCGCCATGATTAAAACAAAACTGCTTTTTCTATTATAGCCACGTATAATTATACGTGTTAAGTGTTAAGTGTTAAGTGTTAAGTGTTAAGTGTTAAGTGTTA
>Ga0256844_10000118_pt1 | contig 32332 bp, 23 predicted proteins | sample MusselsmetaG_FD_189100 | JGI IMG/M metagenome (GOLD analysis project Ga0256844, IMG submission 189100) | Mussel associated microbial communities from hydrothermal vent at the East Pacific Rise, Pacific Ocean - Mussels | ecosystem: Host-associated > Mollusca > Shell > Unclassified ... | reverse complement strand
ACAAAAGGAGGTCAATATGAACAGAAAAATAAATAGAGAACAATTAGTTTCTTTAATAAACGGTTTTGATGTTAGAGCAAAAAAATTTACAGAAGAACAATATAATGAAGTAATTGATTTTGCTTTTGCTGAAATGTCAACAATTGCAAGATTATTTAGTAACGAAGAAGTTGTTTCTACAAAAGAGTTTTATGACAACAATGAATTGATATATACATTAGATATTCAAGAAGATGTTGTATATGTATATGACTTGTATCTGACAAAAGAAAATCAAGATTTCAATACATATAAACATGGAATAAGAAAAATTAGAGATGAAAATGTTGTGTATAAAGACAATAGAGAAGTTGGAAGAATTCATGTTGATTTAACTAAACACAATGAACAACTTGTATTTGATAATGTTGTAATTAAATATTTTTACACTCCACAATCTACAAGTGAAGATATATATTTAGATCAACCAACATACCTTGCTTTGAAGTATGCGTTAGGAATGTCATTGTATGAATTATTAAACGATGTTGATAGGTCGATGAAGAAGTTTTCTGCAATGAAGAGAGCAGCTTTATCAGCTATCCCAAATGATCCAGAAGATTTGCTTATTGGTAAAATAAGTATTTTTCCTGACGGAGTTTAATATGCCAATAACTGTAACTCTTGGAAATGCATCAAGAACAACAAAAAGAAGTCCAAGTGAAAATGGGTTAGTTTCTGATATTAAAATGTCGAGAATGTTTTATCAATTCCTTGGTTCATTAGTTAAAAACAAAACAATCATAGAAGATTATGATTCTGATAAATTAAGTCTTGAATACAAAAGATTTCTTGATGAAATGAATGATTTATTTATAGTTAAAAATTATCCTGAATTAAGTTCTGGTATAATACTGTCAGAAAATATTGTAGAAATTGATCAATATCTTGGAGAACTTGGTGTTTTATCAGAATATGAATATAGCAAAGATATAGTTAATATTCCTTCTTGGATTGACATTATTAAGCAAGCTGAAATGAGAATTTTATTTGATGAATCAGATAATACGTATTTAACAACTTCTAATAATCAAGAAGTTTTAGTTCAATATACAGGAATATAAAATGGCAACTTCATTTGTAGAAAATATCAATGCCGTAGCAAATGCTTCTGCTTTAGCGACTGGAGACATAGTTAGCGATACTCAGTCAGCAAGAGACGAAGCAATTCGAGCTGCTCAAGAAGCTTTTATAAGCAAGACTCATTCTGCCGATAGTGAAGAGATGTCACGCAAGTGGTCAGAGAACGGTCATAATCAACCAGTAAAAGGTACAATTGGTGTAGATGCTGAAATGAGTTCGTATCATTGGTCCGTAGTAAGTTCATTAAATGTAGGTGATCCACTTATAAATGACGCAATAATATCAGCAGCGTATACTTGGTCTTCAGAAAAGGTATCTGCTAAATTAGCAAACAAATCTGCTTTAGACCATTTGCATGCTGGAGTTTATGAACCAATGTTCTCGAAGAATACTGCGTTCAATAGAAACTTTACTGTTGCTTCTGGTGAAGCTGGTTCTTCTGAAAATGTAAGTAGAGAAGACCATTTACATACTTCATCATATGAGCCAAAAAGAGTAACTCAAGGTTCAGCATATAATAGAGACTTTGGTTCAACATCTGGAACTGTTATGCAAGGTGATAAAAGATTTGATGATGACTATATGCAAAAGGTTGTTGAAAAGTCTGCTTATAATAAAAACTTCACAATAGATACGAATAATCCACAATCTGAAGAAGTTCCAAGAGCAACACATAATCATCCGGCTACAAAAATAGCTTATGACAATGCTTACAATACTGGAAACAACGTAATTACTTCTACTACTGTTCAAGGTGGTATGGAGCAATTGGATAATGCATTTGCTCAAGTAACTGTTGCAGAGAAATCTAAAGTAACTGCAGGTATGACAAATGATTCATTTACTTTAACTATAGATGCTGTTGATGTTCCAAAGAAGATAACTACATCTATGACTCAAGGTACATCGAAGAATGCTAATTATTCTGGTGGTGACGTAGTAATCAATTATGATGTAGATCCTGACAAGCTTGTAGAAGGTTGGTATGCAGCATCTGTAACTATAGCAGTACCAAGTGGTTCTGAAGCGTATGCTATGGCAATACTTGTTAATGATGTAGAAGTTGATAGTTCTTTCAGAGCTAAGTTTGGTTCTGAAGATGTAGCTACAACTGGTGTTATATCTGCAACACTTTCTGGATTTATGTCTGGTCTTTCAAATGCTGACAAAATAGGTATTGGTATAATTAATTTTAAAAATACTGACAATGTAGATATTCGTTCTCATACTGTATCATGGGCAGGAGAACCTGAAGGTGCACTAGTAGCATCAGGTATATCTGTAAATCATGGTGATATATTAGATAGAGATGTAGCCCAGCAACATCCTATGTCAAGTATATATGAAACTGGTAACATAAACACAAACTTAGATACTGTGATGTTTAGAAAAGCTGATAAGGTTACTTCACCTATATTAGATAATATTCTTGCTATGGATGCAGATGGTAATATTAAAGATTCTGGCTTATCTATTTCTGATACTGCTAATCATATGAATAAAGTTCCATCTGCGACATTAGACAATATTGTTATTATGGATAGTCAAGGTGAATCTAAAGATGGTGGTAAAACTATTGCTGATTTAGCTTTAGTTACTGGAGCTGGAACACAAACGTTTAGTGTTGCAAGTTCAACTGCAGATTCACATGCAGTAAATCAAGGTCAAATGAATGCTCTCTCGTCAACGTATACAACTCAGGTAACGTTTGATACACATGAGGCAGCAATCAACCCTCACAACACTACCGCGAGTGCTGTAGGAGCTGCAGAATTAGTTCATACACATGTTATTGCAGATACAACTGATTTACAAACAACGTTAGATGATAAGTATGCTAAGCTTGCTGCTCCTGCAACTGATAACTTAGTTTCATTTGGAGCTGGTCAAGTATTGCTTGATTCTGGTATGAGTGCAATATCAACATTATTGATTGGAGAATAATATGGGAAAGTTAGGTCACAATAGAATAGTAGGTAAAGGTTTAGTTCCAAAGTCTACTGATATGGTTACTGGTGAAATAGTTGTTAATGAAGAAGATGGAATTCCATACTTCAAGAAAGGTGATAACTCAGTTATACCTATTGGCGGTGGAACGCAAGAGGATTATACAATGACTATTGGTAATATCAATAATCCATTATTAGATTTACCATTAAATAACAACTTAGCTATGAAGCAAGGTTCTGGTAGTGTTACTTTCACCAGAGCAACTACAGCTACTTATGTAGATAGATATGGTGTAGTACAAACAGCAGGAGTTGATGAAGCTAGATTTGAGAAAGATGGTTTATTAGTTGAAGGTGCTAGTACTAATAAATTACTATATAGTGGAGATTTCACCAATTCAGCATGGGTAAAAGAAACAGCAACTGCTGTTGAGAGCGCCGAGTTATCTCCAGATGGAGTCTCTAAAGCTTATGATATTAGCAATTCTTCTAGCAATAATGACGTAGTTAAGCAAGCAGTTAGTGCTAGTCCTTCTTTAGAGCATGTATATTCTTTCTTTGTGAAAGGTGTTGCAGGAACTATAATATATATTAACCTTAAAAGAGACTACGATAGTGGTAATGGTGGGGAGTTTATAGAAACCATTACTCCAATCACAATGAACGGAGAGTGGCAGAGAGCTTCTGGTAAGATTACATTACTAGCAGATAATACTGGGGTAGATTGTAGAGTGTATTCCGATAGCGCAAGTAATGTTTTTCAGATATGGGGAGCTCAACTAGAGCAACTACCATTTGCTAGTTCATACATACCGACTACGGGTGTAGCTGTTACTAGAACAGTTGATAACTGCTTATTAGACATTAATGGTAATATAAATAATATCGGTGATTCCATGACTATTATATGTGATGTTGATTTTGATGTAAATGGAAATACTCCCTCAGAATTTTTATCTTATTATAATAATGACGATAATAGTATTACTTTTAGATACTATGCTGGTAAGTATGAAGTTAGTATTAATGGGGTTAATACTCAGTTTATTACCCCAAATCAAGGTGAGTCGAGAGTGGCTATGACCTACGGTGGTACCATAACAAGACTATATATTGATGGAAGCATAATTGTTGAAAGGTCTGCAATAGTGCCAACCAGGGGGTACGCCTCTGGTAAAAAGCTTATGATTGGTGGGCTATATACAACTGGTGACAACATACAGCCTCTAAGTGGAAACATAAAGAATCTACGTATATATGATAAAGCCCTAACTGCTAGTGAAATAAGACTAGCGTAATGGATGAGCAAGAATGGTGGAAATTCGTAACTACTACAGTAGCTTTTACTATTCTTATAGTAGCTATGGCTTTCGTAATGACAGGTTGCACCCATAGGGTAGAAGACTTCAAATGTAAGTGCTCATGTGATGATAATACTTTAGAGTGCTCAGCTAGAGAACTGAAAACTAAGTTAAATAAATAAGATATAATAAGCAAAAGGAAATACTATGAGCATACCCGAAAATTCAACTCCAAAAAATTTTACACTTATCATATATGATAAGACTGAAATAGATGTTTTGAACCAAACTGAACAAGATAGAGTAAATACTGAACTTGATAAGAAAGTAAATACACAAATGATTGGTTCACCTGTTGGTCTTGGAACTCTTGATGTAAATGGTAAACAATCATTTTCTGAAGTTAGCTTTGCTACATCACAAGATGCAAGTGAAGGAACATCTTCAAACAAGAGCATGACTCCTGAATTAGTTAAACAAGAAATAAACTCTGCCTTCTTAGAAGCAGATAATAAGTTTATTGAGTTAGTTGAAAAAGGTTCTGCTGATGGTGTTGCATCATTGGATTTCCAAGGTGAAGTATATCCTGCTCAGATACCTGATTTACCTTATATAGATGAAGTTAAAGAAGCACAACCATTAGGTATTGCTACATTAGATGCTAATGGTAAACTTGTTGCAGAACAATTACCTGTTGGTTCAAGTGTTGGTTCTTATTATGTTGCTACTATAAATGATATGTTAGCCCTTACAGGCATCAATCAAGGCGATAGATGTATTGTCCATAACAATGTATCAGATCCATCTAAAGAAGGTGAATATGTAGCTCTACTTGATGCTCCTGTACTTGAAAGTGATTGGGGTAAAGTTCCTGTATCAAATGCTGTAACAAGTGTTAACGGACAAGCTGGTTCTGTAAACATTACATCAATAGATGAAAGTGCTCAAAATAAAATTGACATATCTACGTTGAATACATCTGTTGGAAATAATGCAACAAACATTTCTGCAAACGCAACAAGCATAAGTACTAACGCAAGTGACATAGCATTGTTGGAACCTAAAGTTGATGATAATGCATCTGACATAATAGCAGTTGGAAATGTAACTAATCTTACTATTCAAACTGGAGTAAGTGTAGATGAAATTACTGGTGTAGGTATATATGAAGTAGATACTGATTTACCTAATGGATGGACTTTTGGTGAGATGTTGGTTCAACATTATGTAAACAATATAAGTGTAAATGAAGTACTTCAAGTAATTACTAATATATTTACTGGTGAGAAGGTTGAACGTACTGCTCCTGACTATACTGCTCCAGTATGGAATACTTGGACAAGAGTTATTCAAGATGCCCAAGAAACAAACGTATTAACATTTAAAGACCAAACAACTACTCCTGACTTTGCTAAAGGTATTATGTATTATGAAGATGGTACACATAAACTTAGAGGTAAGTATCATGATGTAACTCTAGACGTTGGTAAAGAACAATGGATAGATGTTGTCAACTCTACTGGCACTGCAATACTGAATGGTACTCCTGTTAGGTTAAATGGAATCAGTGCTGGACTTCCTCAGATTGTACCTGCAATAGCTGATACGTTTGAAAATGCAAGAGTATTCGGTATGGCTACACATGATATAGCTGCTGGAGAAACTGGTATAGTTACAACATTTGGTTCAGTTGGAGATGTTGATACAAATGCATTTACGTTGAATGATTCATTATTTTTAAGTGATACTGTTGTCGGTGGACTTACCAAGTCTGCTCCAGCTATTGTTACATTAATTGGTGTTGTTACTGAGATTGGTGCTACTGGTACTATCTTCTGTAAGCCTCAAAATAATATGAGCTTACCAAATGCACTTAGCTTCATAAAAGGTAAGACTATGCCAAACCTTAGTCTTAATCAAAACTCTCCTACTGAAATAGTTGAGTATGAATCTGAACTAAGTGTTTATGGAACAAACGATATTACTGCTGGAACTGTTCGTGTCAACTATGCTGGAGTATATACTTTATCTATGCAATTAAGTGGAACTTTCTCAGATGAAGAAGTACCATGTAACATAGATTTATATGACAAAACAAACTTAGTTATAATTGATGATATTAACTTTACTGTTGGTAGAGGAGCAAGTGCAAATGCTGTTCCAATGTCACAAACATTTAACACTGTTGTTAGATTAGCAGCAAATACTGATTACATAATGAGATTTACATCAAGCACAAATGAAACACTTAGTGACTTGTCTGTATCATTTGGTGTTACTTCAGTTCACTTAGATTTTTAGGAGATGATAATATGAAAGTAGAAATATTTGCAGGACTTGATTGGTCTGGTGATTTTACAATATTGAGTGATGATGGTTTGACTCCTGTAATATTGTCAGATTCTGACACTGGAACTTTAATGGTTCAAACTAATGGTTCAGATGTTGAGTGTGTAATTCAACCAGTATCTATGACTATTGTAGATGCTGATAATGGATTGTTTAATGCTTCACTTTCTTCAGAACAAACATCATTGCTTAAACAAGAAATTGGTTTTGCAGAAGATGGTTATCCATCAATGGGAAATTACTCAGGTGTTTTAAACTTCATATTAGAAAGTGGAAATAGACAAGATGTATTTACTATACACGTTAAAGAAGTGTCATCATGCCCAGTAATTCCATAAAAGTAAAACCTACGTTAAGTACAAATATTGTAGTTGATGAACCAAATAAAATTGGTTTAAAAACTACTAATATAGTTCTTGATAAAGTTCCATCAAGAGTAACTGCTCATCCACGTTCTTATACACTTGTTGGGAATGATGTATATGTTATTAAGCATAATAGTGACCCAGAGCCTTGGTTCCAAGATATGCTTAATGATTCTATAAATAATGGAGATTTAGCAGATGAAGTTAGTGATTTAGATAATAGGTTTACAAATTTTGAAGAAGGTGTAACTTTAGAAATAGGTTATCTCAAAGATTCAGACAATGCTATGGCTTACAGTATTGAAACTTTAAAAACTTCAAATATAAATAACACATCAGCTATACAAAATCTTGATGTAGTAAAAACTTCAGAAGATGAAGCAAGAGCAATATCAAGAACCACAATTGCTTCTTGGCAAAACAATGGAGAAGGTTCTGCTTGGTTTGATAGTCAAGTAAGTACAATATCAAACGTAGCATATTCTGCTGCTAAGAGTGCTTCAACATTAACTGCAAGCATAAACTCACAACAAGGGCAATTAAATGCTATAGTTGGAGACATAGATACATTACAGTCACAAGTTGATGGCAAAGTAGAAACATGGTTCGGTGAAGATAATCCAGTTTTAGGTGATGGAACTCTTAATCCAGATATTGAACCATACAAGACTTGGCTTAATGATAATGACGTAGCAAGACATACAGGAGATACATATGTGTATTTCGAGTATGACACAAATGGAAATAAGAAAATACTTGTAACATTTAGATTTGGACAAAATACAGATAATGATAATTATGAATGGTATGTGTTTGAAGATGACTTAGCGTCAGAAGCATACCAACGTGCTTTAGAGGCACAAGAAACTGCTGATGGTAAGATTACTACTTATTATCAAACTTATCCTCCTACGACAGCTGAGAACCCTGAAATAGCATCAGGAGATTTATGGCTTGACAGTGATGATAATAATAAGATGTATAGATTTCAAGGAACTCCACTTACTTGGGTATTTGTTACAGATAAAAGAATTGAAGCTACAATAAATAAGTTAGATGAAGTTTCAGTAGATGTTGATGGTACAGCAAGAGCAAAGAGTTCTTTGAGTGTAGATGCTAATGGAGTAATTGGTGGATATGTAGCAGAATCAGATGGTTCAACAAGTAGATTTAGAATATTTGCTGATAAGTTTAGTATCACAAACCATGAGAATGGAAGTGATGCAGGAGCACCATTTAGTGTTGATACAACTACGAACCAAATTAAGTTTAATGGAACTGTTAGTTTTGAAAACATTGAAGGTTCTGAAGATTTAGCGACTATGCAAGATTTGCGTGGTGAAAATGGAACTGTAATATCTGGTGGAGCAATATATACAAATAGCTTAAGAGCTGACAGACTTGTTGGAGATACTGTTTGGGTTAATGGAGCTTTGAGAAGTAGTAATTATAATTTAAGCAAACCATATACTTCTGGATTCAAACTACAAAGTAATGCTCGTGGTTCTTACGATGACCCAAATATATACGGAGCATATATAAGAGGTGGAACAATCGAAGCTGCAACAATTAAATCTGCAAACTTAATATCAAGCAAGATATCTGTTAGAGATTTGGTTGTACTTACTGACGCTGGATATGAGACAGGAAGTGTTATTTCATCTGAAATATCTGGTTATGACCTACTTGATGCCAACGGTATTGGGAATACTCTTGAGTATACTATTAAGCCATATAACGCTAACGATAATGTTCACAAAATGGTAGCAACTAAGAATGAAACGTTGTCTGTTTTTCATGGAGCAAGTAGTGCACAGAGCTTTGGCTTTACTTCTCAAGGAATAATAAATGTCCCTGGAATTGTTCTTTTTATTAGTCATGAATATAACAATAGTCAGTCTTTTGCTACAACAACAATAAAAGTGTATAGTGGATCTTCTCTGCTTGGTAAAGGTAATATTTCGTATATGACATCAATAACAATTTGTGGTATTAAGTTCAGTTCAACGATAGTAGAAAACACAAATAATTTGTTTGCTAGCTATGTCGTATATGCTTCTCCAACAAATATTATCAAGAATTTTAGTGGAGTTGGAAATCTAAAGATAGTTGCTACAACTAATGTTGGTGTAGATTATGAAGTTATGTCAAGCACATTAATTGTGTATAATATATAAATTAAAGGAAGTAAAATGAGTTCATGTAACGTAGTAATTGATCCATTCGCAAGAGAAGATAGTAAGTTAGATATAAGTGAGAAGTATTTAAGATTAATGCAAGATTCTATGCATTCAGATAGTTTGTATACAAGAGCAAAAGATACAATGAAAGTATTGTTTGAAGATTTACAACTAACTGAAAAAGAGAAGGCAGGATTAGCTGTAGATTATGTTACTAAAATAACTGTGGATTTATCTAAGTATGCAATGAGTTCTGCTTTGACTTGGTCAAAAGAAGAACGTGATGGAGCATATGCCTTAGCTAAATTAAAAGCTGATACTGAAGTTTCATTGGCTCAAGCTGTTAAAGTTGAAGAAGAAATTTGTTTAATTCAATCTCAAGTAAAAGCTCAATGTGCATCTACGATGTCAACTGTATCTGGTTCTTTTAGAGAAAATGGTAAACCAATTGGATATGAAGCTGATGGATGTACTCCAACTGGATTAGATGAAACTGGTGTTAAATGGCATCAATCACGTCAAGCTGAAGCAGATGCTTATAGTAGATATGCTGATGCGTATAGACAATCTGGTGTTGTTCTAATTGGTAATGATATGCAAGACGGAGTTAAGAAAGGATTGTCTGGAGATGCGGATGGTCAAACTTACTTCAAACAAAAGAACACTGAAAGGTTAATCGTGTCATATGAGGACTCTAAGCGCAATAACGCAGCTAACTCAAGTGCTACTATGATTGCATCTATGTTATCGTCTGAGATAGCTCCAAACGAGGATGACGTACAACGTTGGAGAGACGCTATTGACTTCTTGAACGAGTCACACGTAAGCGTGTAAAATAATATGTCTATTATTGTTATTGATTCACTTGGACCAAAACTTTCAAAACTTGGTTATTATAACCGACTATATAGTAGGTTTGATGGTTCAATAACAAGTAAGAAAGGTAGATATTTCCCTGGAATGTGGGGTTCAGGGTATTTAGATGGAATAGAGGTATATAATAAGCGTGTTGTGTTTTTTCACGATGGGTTTATAGTTGATGAGAGAATAAAAAAGTTTATAAAAATCCTTGGTATGAAGTGGGACGAGTTCGCTGAATATGATAGTGATGAGATGAATCAAATAGATAAAATGTGGTTTTACATAAAGCCGCACTTTAAATGGGATGGAACTACCAGATTCGATGGTAATTATACTGGCGGAGATTGGGTTGACACTCCATCATTTAAACCAACAAATGGTCTGATAAAACCTTCAAAAGAAAAAATAGCAAAGTATATGAATAGTGTCTTAAAAGTTGGTGATGAGCTAACTGTTGAGATTTCTTATGGTGGTGGACTAAAGAGATATGTAGCTACTCATGAACTTCCTTGGGAAGCTACTGGAGTTGAGGTTGTTAGTGGAGGGTTTAATTCTAAATCTGTTAGAGAAAAGATATTAAGTGACCCTTGGTACTATTTAGCTAACTCAAGACATAAACCTTATGTTCACGATAGCTATCAAGCTCAAACATATAACTCTGGAAATAGTGATTTGGCTACTGGAATAAAAAGACCATCGAACAGAAGGTTGCCTGTAGCAAATGTTGCTCTAACTGTTGATATAGATAAAGATAGCAAAGAAAAACGAGACAGTGATGCTAACAACTTAATTGCACTTATGGCATTCATGGATAATGGTTCTGTCTTTGAACCAATCAAGAATAAAAAGGGTGAATATCACTTTAATCCAAAAGTAACTACTCACTCAACTAACTATATGGGACGAGATACTAAAACTAAAAATTGTCCTGATGACAAATCTCCAACAAAGATATTGCCTTGTGATGGTGAAATACTTGAATATAGATTTACGGTTAAGTTTAAGATGATTGAAGAAATAGATAAAGATTCAATGATTGTGAACGAAGTAGCAGAATGGATATACGCTTTTTATCAAGACCCTGGAGACATACCTGCTGAAGTAGATGAAAATTCTGACATCTATAATTATAAAGATAAACTAATAACATCAACTATAGATACTGATTTCAAGAAAGGGTTATATGAAGTATTGGTTCAAACTCAACCTGATGATTATAAAGAAATAACTAATAGTTTATATTACAATGGAAAATTAAGAGTTGATTCTGTTCGAGTTATGAAAAGAAAAGATTTTGCAAGATTGATATCAAGTCAACTTGCCACTGACCAATCTCTAGACCAACCGAGTGGATGGGCGAAGATAAGAAGCAGAATGATAACTGTAGCTTTAATAATTGCAGCAATATTAGCTTTTGTATATGGGCAACCAGCTGCTGGTACAGCGTTATTAAAGGTGTCGGCTGGACTAGCCTCTGCTGGACTTGCTCTGAGCATTGGCTTAATGCTTGGTCAAGCTACTGGTTTAATGTTGGCAAGTGATGTTAAGTTTGTTGGAAGAGTTTCAATGGTTGTTGGTATACTTGCTGCTGCAACTGGAATATACGCTGCATGGCAAGCTGCTGCGAGAAGAGCTGCAGCAGAGGCTCGTAATGAAGTAACAAAAGGTGTAGCAAGAGATGCTGCAACTCAAGAGATGGCTAAAAACGCAGCTAATAATGTTGGATTCTTTGATACTGCAAGAGCATTTATAAATAATGCTGTTGATTCAATAGTATCTGGTTTGAGCACATTTCTTGGTGTTGTTGGAAAAGTTACTCAAGTATCAAATGTTGTTGTTGGAGAACTTTCTAAAAGAGAACAAGAAGATTTTGACTCTGAACTTGAAGATAAAGAAGCTATATATCAAGACCTTGTTGATCAGAATGAAGATGAAGTTTTTGCAAGAGTACAGTTATTGCCAATACTTAAAGCTCACGACCCAAACAAGATGAATACTATGGAAGCAGAAGACGCTAGGCGAGAAGTTAATACTCCTCGAGGGTTTCATGCTGCAAGACAAGCTATGATGAACCACTACTCATAATATGATACAATTGCATAACAAAAGGATAGAAAATGTCAGTAAATGAAAAGAAAATATTATCAACGTTTAAAAAAGATTTAGCTAACTCTGATAGTAACAAAAAAATATGGACAGACCAAATACTTGAATGGAACAAAGAATTTGACGGTGATCCATATGGTAACGAACAGAAAGGAAAAGCTACTGTTGTTTCCAGAGATATAAAGAAATCTTCATTATGGCAACATGCTTCTGTTATTGATCCATTTGTAAATAACGAGAACATTATTGATACGGTTCCTGTTACTCATTCTGACAAAGAAACTGCTGAACAAGCAGGCTTGCTTCTTAATTATCAATTCTGTAGAGACTTCGATAGATACAATTTTGTATCTGATTCTTTTAAGGTACTTCAACGTGAAGGTACTGTTATAGGTAGAGTAAGCTGGGAGTTTGAAGAAGAAGAGCAATTAGTAGATGTTCCTGTTATGGGATTGGTTCCAGTACAAGATCCTGCTAAAGCTCAACAAATGCAAGCTCAAGGAATTCCTACTTACGAACAAGGTCAAGTTGGAACAAGCCAAGAACTTCAAATGGTTACAATTATTAATAGACCTAGAGTTGAAATTGTTCGTAACTCAATGTTGTGGATTGATCCAACTGCTGAAAGAAGTATTGATGATGCAAAGTTCGTTGTATACAAATACAAATCTTCACTTTCACAATTACGTCAAGAAGGTATATATAAAAATCTTGATGAAATAGTTGTTGATGGTGAAATGATTTGGGATGAAGATACTCCATATTATAAAGATGATTCATTTACGTTTAGTGATAAACCTCGTCAAGAACTTGAAGTTGTTGAATATTGGGGTAACTTTGATATGAATGAAGATGGTATAGCTGAGCCAGTAGTTTGTACTTGGGTTGGTGATACAATCATTCGTATGGAAGAAAATCCATATCCAGATGGCAAAATGCCATTTGTATCATGTGCATATGATAGTTCACCATATTCAATCTATGGTGTCTCTCAGGGAGATACTATCTCAACTGACCAGAAGATTAAGACTGGTATCAAACGTGCCATATTAGACACGTTAGATGCATCTACAAATGGACAGCGTGGTATAAAAAAAGGTGCATTAGATATTGCTAATAAACGTAAGTTTGATAAAGGAGATAATTTTGAATACCTCGGTACTGCTGGAGATATGTGGGAAGGGAAGTTTAATGCTATCCCTACTGACGTGCTTAACTTTTATAATATTGTTGATTCCGATATCCAGTCTCTTACTGGTGTTCGTCCTTTTGGTGGTTCTAATGGCCCTGGCAATCTTAATCATGGTACTGCTGGTGTCAACTCCTCTATGGATGCTGCTGCTCGTAGAGAAACTGATATATCTAGAAACTACAAAGAAAACTTCCTTATACCAATTCTTCGCAAATGGTACAGTATGGACGCTGAATGGATGGAAGAAGATCAAATCATCCGTGTTACTGATGAAGAATTTGTAGCAATCAAACCTGATGACCTTCAAGGTCGTATTGATATTTCTATGAATGTATCTACTCAAGAAGTTGAAAATGAAAAATCTAACAACTTATCTTTTATGTTACAAACAATGGCTCAATCTTTACCATTTGATTTAACTAAGATATTACTTGCGGAACAAGCATCTCTGAAAGGTATGCCTGAACTTGCTAAAAAAATTGAAGAGTTCCAACAACAACCTGATCCATTAGAACAACAAATGAAACAGCTTGAAATTCAAAAGTTACAATCAGAAATTGATGAACGTAATTCTAGAGTTGGTGAAAATCATGTTGACTCAAGACTTAAAGAAGCAAAAGCTGTTAACGAAGAAGCTAAAGCAAGAAAATCACAAAGTGATGCTGACATGGTTGACCTTGACTTCTTACGTAAACAAGATGGTTCAGAACGTAAAGAGAAGCTTGACGATGATAGATATAATCAGAATGCTAAGATGGAACAAGAAGACCAAAAAGCTGCACTGAACTACATGTCTAATAACCAGTTATCTCAAGATGCACCTAAACCTCCTCAAGGAGCAAAAAAGTAAGTATGGTATACTTACGATAATACAACACCTTGGTATCGTGTATAAACTGCATCATTAAATTTTTTTCAAAGGAGACAGAAATGTCCAACCCTGCCGAACAACAACCGCGTACTTTAGAAGAAGCTGAACACACAGTTAAAATCTACGATGCTTTAGAGCGTCTACAGAAGACTGCTGATTTCAAACTTGTATTTGAAGACCACTTGTTCACGAGTGAAATTTTACGTCTGCATAGCCTATTGGCTCATCCAGAACAGTCAATCGTTGATTCGAGAGACAGAATCATTAGTGATTTAGATGCCCTGAGTAATATTAAATTTGCTCTACAAATGATAAATTCAATTGGGAAATCTGTGAAGATCCAGTTGGATGAATTTCGTGAAGCTGAAATGGAAGCTCAAAACGAAGCAATGAATAGTGAGGAATCGTAATGGCTGAATATACTGAAGATCAGTTAGATGACATGACCGATGAAGAACTAGAAGCTGCTGCGAATGAAGCTAGGCATGATGAAGCTCAGGAAGTCGAAGAAGCACCTGATGAAGAAAACATTTCTGACGATGAGCCAGAGAATGTAGATAATGACGATTCTGAGGAAGAACCTGAAGAGGAATCCGAAGAAGAATCAAATGATGAAGTTGAAGATGAAGAATCTGAAACATCTGAACCAGAAGAAGATAATCTCGACGGAGAGTCTGAAGATGAAGAAGATGACACTGAAGAAGAAACATCTGATACTCCCGTAGAGTTCGCTCCATTAAAAGTTTCTGGGAAGGAAATTCCTATTAACTCTTTGGAAGAGCTTTACACGTTAGCTTCTGGAGGAGCTGGGGTAACTCAGAAATTCCAAGAGATCGCAGGACACAAAAAATCTATCTCAATCATGCAAGAGCATGGTTTGACTGAGGCTGATTTATCTTTACTTATTGAAGCCAGAAATGGAAGTAAAGATGCACTTGCTAGTCTAGTGAAGCAGTCTGGTATAGATAGTTTAGATGTGACTGATGAAGTAGCTGAAGGTTATCAACCTGGGAAATTCATTCCTAGTGATCAACAACTTAGTCTTCATGACGTTCAGAGAGAGATCTCAATGGACGAAGAGTATGGCATTACTCAGAATGTTGTAAATAACATTATGGATCCGCGCTCACAAGATATGTTGGTTCAAAATCCTCAAATGATTAAGGGTTTACATCAAGATATTAAAAGTGGTGCATATCAAAAAGTTAGTGTCGAAGCTCAAAAGTTAAAACTTATGGATGGAGGACTTAGATCTGACATGGAATATTACATAGCTGCCGCTCAAGGTGAAGGCTACGAAAATAAACCTCAACGTCAGGAACAAGTTATTCCAGAACAACAACCTGCTCCTAAAAAGAGAGTTGTAAGTAAAGATAAACGTAAAGCTGCGGGTTCTAAAAAAACCAAAGTCCAAGTTCCTTCAGTTGCTGAAGTGAATGATATGAGCGATGAAGAATTAATGACTTATCGTGAAAAGATCATGGAACGTTACTAAGTCTTTTTAAATAAATAACAAGGAGCCAATTATGGCTGGAGAAAATTTTAACGGATCGGTATACGGAAACGGTACAAATTCAACAAGTGGTGCAAATACACAAACACATCACCATGATAGAATGGGAATTAAAGCTGCAATTGAAGAGAACAGATTCTCTCAAATGGCTAGTAGAAGAAACATGCCTAAACGCTATGGTAAAACATACAAAGTAAGTAAATGGTTACACATTTTAGATGATGATAACGTTAATGATCAAGGTAATCTTGTTTGGGATGGTTCAAGCTATATCGCAGTTGTTGGTGAGCCTGGATATAAAGTTCTAAACAAAGTATTTCTTGATAAAGATTATGCTGACCATGCGGCTGCCTTAACTGCTGCTACTGCATATGCTACTCTTCGTGGTTCAACTGATGTTCCTGTTGCTATTACTGCTTCTGAGAATACTGGTAATGCTTATGGTTCATCTCGTGATATTGGTTATGTAACTGATAAGATGCCTGCTCTTGCTGAAGGTGCAACTGGCGTAAACAGAATCGGTGTTACTAAAGTAACAGTTGAGACTTCTCTTAAACGTTTTGGTAACTATTTGGAATATTCTGATGAAGTGGAATTATTCTCTGAAGAACCAACTCAGATTCACTACAAAGAAGAATTAGGTTATATGGCTGGTCAAGTTCAAGATGATCTTACTCAGATTGATATGATTAATGCTGCTGGTGTTGTTGCTTATACAGGAACTGCTACATCTCGTGCTACTGTAGCTGATGTCATGACAGGTGTTGGTGCTTTTAACCTTTTAAGAAAAGTAACTAAACAACTTTTCGTAAATAAAGCAAAGAAGACTACTTCTGTAATTGGCTCAAGCACTAAAATCAGCACAACGCCTATTGCTGCTGGCTGGTCTGCAATTTGTGGTTCTGATGTTAAGTATGATCTTGAGACTGTAGTTGATACAGCTGGTGATATCGCTTGGATTCCTGTTCATAAATATGCAACTGCTGGAAACGTAATGCAAGGTGAAGTTGGAGCTATTCATGATACTCGTTTCATTGAAGCTGAGAGAATGATGAATTTTTCAGGCGCAGGTGCTGGTGGGGTTGATGTTCACAACATACTTTATATTACTCCTGAATCTTTTGCAACAGTTGGTTTACAAGGTAACAACAAGATCACATTCAAATCTAAAGCACCAGGTAAAGCTGATTCTACAGATGTTTATGGTCTTCGTGGTTTCTTCTCGTATAACTTCTTCTACGCTTCAATCTCTCTTCAACCTGAGAAGATTGCAAGAATAGAATGTGCAGCAAGCTAGTAATAGCTTCTGCATAGAAAGGAACTTATATGAGCAATTCATTTAACACATACACAAGACTTGATGGAACTGGGAACTACGTTGATTCATTAGTATTCCCTGATACTCCAGCTCAAGTTATTGTTACAGATGTTACTAATGTTGAGTGTACTATTAGTTTTCCCGAAGCTATTGGAGCTGACCAATATGCATTAACTATTTCCACTTACGATGATAGTGGAGTTAGAACATATGCTGGTAGTTACAACAGAGCTCCTATAACTGCTTCAGAAGCAGTTGCAGGGCTTTCTCCAAATACCGTATATGAAGTAATACTTGAGTCTTATGACACAGTTGCGCTTACGTATTCACAAAGCTATGCAAAAGAAATCTTTTGTACAAAGGAAAGTTAATATGATATTCGCCTTAAACGTTAATGGCCCTATCAAGCTTGGCGCTGAAGACAAGAAGTCTAAAGATCCAATAAAAGATATGCCAAAAGAAAAAAAGAAGTCTAAGAGCTCTAAAAAAGACTCTGAAGACTAAGTCTGCTTAATTGCCAAACCATGAATCAAGATATAGAGAATTCTTCCTTGGTTCAATAAATACAAAAGGAATTATCATGGAAGATAATAAGATAGATATTAATGAGTTAAAAGATACTGCAACAATGTATGGAATTAAGTTTCCAGGAAATATATCAAAAGTTAAACTTGAAGAACTTATAACTAAGTTTAAAACTTCAACTAATGATGTTAAAGAAGTTGGTTCAGCTATAAGTTCTGATGAAGACGATGAGATATACTCTGAGAATTTAGCTTGGAATGATAGTAAAATAACTAATGGAGAAGTAAAAGAACTTAAAGAGCAAGCTCTTATGCGACTTAAAGTTAGAGTTACTAACTTAAATCCAGAAGAAGCTGATAGCACAACTGTATATGCAGGTGTTGTTTCACAGTATTTTAAAGCAGCTAGATATATTCCACTTGGTGCAGAGTGGTATGTTGAACAGTGTCTTGTTGATAAGTTATTATCAGACAAACTACAAGTATTCATTAATGATATTGATCCAAAAACTCGTAGACCTAATGGTAACAAGAAAGCAAAGCTTGTTAAACATTACAATATAGAATTTCTATAATGACTATATAGTGAGCCATAAATAATTGGCTCATTATTATGGACATGGAAACATATAATCCAGTATAATTATAAAAAAGAAGGATAAATTATGGCAGACCCTAAAGCGAGACCAGAATATGGATACACTCCTCAATTTGATGAATATGGAAGACCTGTTTCAAAAGATAAGATGAACTTTGATAAGTATACAAATAAATATACTATAAAAACACCAGCTATAGAAAGTGGAAGTTGGTTCAGTGGAATAGGAGATGGTTTCACTGGAAATGGATATTCTAATTTATCTCCGACAGAAAGAATGGGGCTTTCTAATTATGGAACAAGTCAAGCTGAATTTAATGCTATGAACCAGCAAGGACAGTCTGATCTTCTTGGATTCTCTGGTGCGGGAGGAGAAGGTGGATTCACACAGCCAAGTGCAATTGATCAAAATACGTTTGTCAAAACAGAGCTTTTAGACCAACAAGTTAAAGATAACAATTCTTTTGATTGGGGCGGAGCAGCTAATGTTGGACTCGGAGCATTAAGTGCTGGAATGGGAATATCTTCTTTCTTTGATAACAAGAAGATGAACAGCAAGATTATGGATGTTGCTGATAATAACATTAGACTTGCAAATGAAGCAAGACAAGATAGAGTAGATTTTAAGAAAAATACTAAATCTGCTTTTGCATAAAAAGGAATAATTATGGCTGGATCACAATCTTATCAAGTATCACTTCCATCAGTTGGTAATAACTCAAACAATTCTGTAAAGATGTTGCAAGATGCCATTACTGGATATGGAAAAAATAAGAGAGACAAAAGAGATGACGCTTTAACAGCTCTCGATTCTCTTGGCTCAATATATCAGGATAAAGCAAAAGTAGAGGTATTAAAGAATACTAAAAAGAATAACTTCAATGAATTGATTACAAATGATGTAGATGCTCAAGTTGAAAGATTGTATGATGAATCTGGAAACAGAAGAATTCTTGATAATAAAACTGATCAAGCAATGTTGCTGGAAGAGCAAGCAAAATGGGAAGATGGAGGATATGGTTCAGATCCAGCAAAGCTAAAATTGCTTAATGACAATTATAATAAAGTTATGGATGCCGAAGCTTATTCAAATAGAATTTATGACAATTTGATTGAAGCTGGAGTTTCTCCTGATGTGGCTGAAAGTCAGCGTAAGTCTCAACTTAAGAGATGGAAAAAGCCTGCTATGTCTAAAGCTGCTATTGAAATGGCAAAAGCTAGAAGTAAAAACATGACCGAATCAACAAAGCAACAAGCTGATATGATTAGATCTACTGGAAAAATACAAACTCAGAATACAACTGGTTCTGGATATGATAAATATAAATCTAGCAAAGGTAAAAATGGAAAATCTGGTTCATACTTTGGAGCATTAAATGCTGATGAAGCTAAAAAATATGGTCTTAGAAATGAAAAAGATAATCCTTACTCTTTGTATGAAGTATGGGACAAGGTATTTGCTGATGACCAAGGTGATATAAATGATAAGCTTGGAAACCTAGCAGCAGCAGGGTACAATAAGCGAGACATTGGAATCATTCTTTCAATGCCCGGTTCAGTTGATTCTCCAAATCAAGATGATGCAAGCATAGATATTGATGCTTTCAATAAAAACAAAGATAAATTTGATTTAGTTAATGGTGGAAAAAGTGGATTTGGCGGAAAGGGCGGAGGAAGCAGTAAGCAATCTCAGACTTCATACAATACGTCATATGCTCCTGGAACTGCAAAAGCTATACAAGATATCTATTCTGACTTAGATGCACGTCAAGCTGCTGTATGGAATCAAGGCAATGGTCCTAGCCAGGAATCAATTGTTGAAGGTTTATATAACTTTAAATCTAAAGGTCCGAAAGTTCTTGAAGACAATGAACCAAAAGGAGATAAGAAAACTCCAACTAAGAATCAGCAAAAAGTTCTTGATGCAATGAAGGTTAATAAGAAGATTCTAGAGGAGCCAAACAAAACTGGAAAATATATACCTTTTTCTGTATCCAATGTTGAAGAACCAAATCCTCTATTTGGCCCTAAGCCTGGATTTGATCAGAGAGTTATTCAAGATAAAGATACTCCTTGGTGGAAGCAGAACCTATCAATAGCTGGTAGAGGAAGAGGAACAGAAAGAACGCCTGGTCTTCAATCTGGACGTTTTAGATTAAACAAAAGAAATGTGCCTGAGCAAGAACAAGAATCTATTCTTCCTAATATTGATTCTCAGTCAACTAACCAGAGAGTTGTTGATGCTAAGAACAAAGGTGCTGTTACTCAGTTTAATCAAGATCTTCAAGAAAGAATTAAAAATAATTCATCTAAAAAAGATCAAAGAGCTATATCAAATATAGTTAACAGTAATCAAAGTGATGCTTCAAAAGCAGCTGCACTACGTGAGTTTACTGGTGGCATTCAAGAAGCCTATGCTCTATTGGCTAAAATGAAAAATCAAGTTTTAAAATAAATGCTATAATGCTTCTATTAATTTAGGAGCAAACAATGGCAAACATCTTAGAGGACTCACCTTACTATAATCCATCTAATGTTACAGATCTTCAGGATACGAATACCTACGACAGTGCTGGTTCAGTAGTTGAACCAACTGTTTCAGGAAACCTTGATATAGAAGGTCGACTTAACTCAATCAATAAAAAAAAGAATCTAGCATTATCCGGTCAAGATAAGCAAAGAAAAATTGGACCATCAAGCACAAGCCCTACTAGCAATTTTAAGACAGCAATACTAACCTCTTTACCAGATGCTGATAGTCCAGTATTTGAAGGTGTTACAGGTGGAATCGGTGGATATGACAAGAAGAAAGGTATCAGATATGACACTACTGGTCAAGCCTCTGAAGACAGACTTCTTGGTGCTGATGCATATGAAGTAGAACATGACAGTGCACAAAACAGAGAATACCTATCCTCACCAAGTGGACAAAGAAAAGTTCTTAAACAAAGAGCTCAATTAGCAAGACAATACAATGTTCCACTAGCTGACATCTCATATGAAGATGTTAAACGTGCTGGTATGGATGAACGATATGATGCGTTAAACTTACTTAATGTTAATGCGGATGGTTCAGTACAAAAAGATCCATTATCAACAACTATGAATGAAGATGGAACTGGGAATATATTTGGAACAAAAGACAAACCTCTTGGATTAGAAGTTCAGAGAGATGATACTGGATCTAAAGGATGGTTTGGTAGACCATTGACAAACGTTAAAAGTCAAAGTGGACAAAACCTAACTGATTCAATTCATGAATCTGGAAGAGATGGTTCAAAGAAGATTTACCTAACTCCTGCCGAGAAGCTCTCAATCCTTAACGGTGGAGGATCTAGATCTGATAGTGATGGTCAATGGGGAGAGGCAGCTGATATAGCTCAATCTGGACTAGCAAAATTTGGTGGTGATGCAGTAAATATGCTTGGTAAAGGAATGATAAATGCAGCTGACTATTTCAAAGATGGAAAATTAGACAAAGCTAAATATCAAAAAAGATTACAACAAAATAATTTACCTTTCACTAAAAGAAATTTAACTGAGATTCGTGATGCAGAAAAAATGGATGAAGAATTTGGTGTTAAAAAATCTACCAGAATCAGACAACAACAATTGAACCAATCAGCTACTGCTAATATAGAAGCTGGTAATTACACTGACGCTGCGATGGATATCTTTAAAAATATGCCTGCAATGCTTGGTGACTCAGCTGCAGAATCTGTCGCGTTAATGGTTCCATATGTTGGTCTTGCTACAGTTGTTGCTACTAGAACATCTAATCAAGCAGAAGTGTTTGAAGAGAAAAATGGAAGACCTCCTACTACTGAAGAGTTGGCTCAAATGGTTGCAACTAACACAGCTGTTCTTGGTGCAGAAAAACTATTGATCAAATCTGGTTTAAGCAATGTTGGTAAAGGACTTGTTGAGAAGGCTGGTCGTGGAAAACGTGCACTTGGAGTTGCTGGTTCAACAGCAGGTGAAGCTGGTCAGGAATATGCAGATTATATACAAGAAGAATATAACACTCAAAAAGTTGGTGACAAAACTCTTGGTGAGATAGCTACTTCTCCTGAAGCTAAACTTGCTGTTGCAGCAGGTGGAGCTATGGGTGGTGCATTACGTGGGGCTGGTGAAGCTGCTGGACTTGCTAAAGACGAACTTATTGGCAATGATGGTATTGTTGACAAAACACTCACTAAGCTTGCAGAAGACAGAGCGACAAAACAGACTCAAAAGACAAAAGATAAATCAGCAAAAGAACATGCATCTAAACAGGCTAAATACAAAGAAGACGTTGCCAAACATGAATCAGATATGGAAATGTATGATACTGGTGCAGAAGATGCTAAAACAAGTACTGATGATCAAATCAATGAAGTATATGAATTAATGAAGGATGATAGTCCTGATGCTGCAGATGCATATCTAGCAGGGGCACAAGGTAAAGACGCTCCAGTTCTAGATGCTGTTGATCCAGATATTGAAGTAGCAGAAACTAAAGTAGATGATACCGAGACTGTTGAACCAATAGTTGAAGAAACTGCTGAGGTAGATACTGAAACTAATACTGATTTAGATAAGCAGGTTGACGAGCATTATGACAATCTTGAACCAACAGAGAAGAAAGATCTTGAACGTAGACTTGAAAATGCTGGTATATCTAAATCTGAAAAAGATATGAAAGCTCAGCTCAAAAAAGATATGGAAGCTGGACTGACTGTTGAAACTATTGAGAAAAAAGATGGTACAAAAACTACTGAGATAGCTAATCGTAAAAATAAAAAATATGCTCCTCATGAAGTAACTGATGATATGTTGATGTCTATTCCAGAAGGAACTTACAACGAAAGTAAATTTAAGAAGATAATCAGAGCTGTTACAGATAGCAAGTTGATTCAGCGTATAACTAAAAAGTTCAAGAACTCTTCTGATCCTCAGAGAGAGATAGCTCGTATAAATAAAAATATACAAAAAACTTTCAAGAACAGTACAGCACTTGATGGACTTGTTGACAAAGATGCAAAAGGTTCAGCTGGTAAAGCTCTTCGTATAGCAGCACTTACTCTTGGTGCAGTACAAAGTGCAATCACATCCGAGTTTGATATGTCTAAAAATGCTGGTGTAAATAGAAGCGACGGACAAGCTAGATTAGATGGATTGGTTCAACAACTTGGTAAAGATTACATGAACTCATATGGTCTTAAGTACTCTGGCAATCCAGAATCTATGGCAAAAAGATATGCTGAGATAGGCCAAAAGATGCTTAACTTTGCAATTGAATCAGGAATGGTTCAAACTCAAGAGGGCCAGGTAGTTGCTTCTCAAATAACATCTAAAGATGGTAAAGGTAAATCTTTAAAAGATATGTATAAAAACAGATCTACAAAAGAAGTTATCAGCTCAAACAAAAGTCCTGTTCTAATGTTGCAGACAGATACTGTTTCACTTACTGATAATACATCTGAAAAAAGAGATGTGTCTAGCGACAATGCAAACAATCTATCTCTATTAAACAGACTACTGAGTCCAACTAACTACCAGGTTCCTGGTAAAGAAGCTGTTGAAAATGTTCCATCAGATGAAGATATCGGAGTTTTGCATGAAGCTATTATTAAAAAATACAATGGTCTTAAATATAATATTAAACCAGAATTTGTTGAGATGCTTAAGAAGATCAAAAAACTTGTTGATACTAAATATGATGGTGATTTTGATGCTGCAATCAAGAAGAGCAATATCATTAAAACATTCATAGCATCTGAGAGTACATTTGCGGCTATAAATAAGCCAAAAGAAGAAGGACGTGAAAGATTCAGAGGTGACAACTTAAGATCGCTTCTAGATAACCTAGATGGGCTTACAGAAGGTGATGGTAAATTTAACTTTAGTTACTTCTCTGCGATCAATCAACGTATCCATGTTATGGAAACTATTCTTGATTACCAGGGTGATAAGTTTATGGCTCGTCAAATGGTTACTGGTGGTGAATATACAACTGAAAATGAGAGTGAAGCTAATGTTCTTATCGAAGATATTGGTGAGAATTCTATGGAGATGTTTAGTCAAGAAGCTAAAGATGAGTTAAACTCAGTAGATATCACAAGTGAGCGTGCTCTAGAGATATACAAAAAAGAACTTGCTGAACCAAGTGAAACAATAACTACCGCGTTTGAGAACATGAACAACAAAGGTGGCTTATCTCTTGAGTATATCGACATGTTGTCTAAACAACTTGGCTCAGAGAACCCATTCCAAATGGTGAACAATCTTCAGGCTTGGAAAGATGTGTATGATGCTAAGGGTGGTCCAATAACTTCTCAACATATGGTTGAGTTCGATGCGACTGCTTCTGGTGTTGTTAATACTCTGCTTAACTTATCTGGAAATCCTAAAGTTAGAAAAGTTCTAGATGCAATTGGTATTATGTACAAAGGAAAAGCTTCTGGCAATGCAGATCCTTATGGTTGGTTAAACAAAACTGTTGCTGAACAAGATACATTTGCTGCGTCTGGGCTTGAGTCTGAGATTAAACGTATCAATAAACTTGGAATTAGCCTTAGAAATCTTGCTAAATATCCAGTTATGAAGTGGTTCTATGGACAAGCTGAAGATAACGTTGCTACTGAAATGAGTAAAGAACTTGCATATGATGTTATCAACAAAGCTATTCATGGAAACAAAGAAGCTATGCTTGAAGTATCTAGAATTACTGGCAAGAAATTTACTCCAGATGGATATGACTTATCTCCAGGTGCTGCGTTTGAAGCTTATTCAAATAAACAACAATTAGAGAAAACTGCAAATGCTATCAGAGAGATATCAGATGCTGATATTGCTAAGATGGAAAATTACTATACTGAAAAAGTATCTAAATATTATGTTGCATCTTTAGAGAAAGCGTTCCCTGGTGTAACTGAATATAGAACTAAGATGTCAAACATATATGATGAGCTTCAAAAAACTGGTAAGTGGAAAGGTAAACTTGGATCAGGAATGCAGGCAATGTATCCTAATGACAAGGGTGCTAAGAAAATGTCTGTTGAAAAAGATAAACAATATATGGTTCAAAATGATGCTCCTACTGGTTATCCTTGGTTAATGCTAAATGATAGATTCAATAACTCTACTTCACTTGGTGTTAATCCTCAGCATAGTTCAGATGGCACTCAGTTACTTGGTGGACTTGACGAAGCTATGTATTATGATGATGAACACGGAATAATGTCAGTTCATGATGCTGTATATGCATCTCCTAAGTCAGCTATATTAATCAAAGGTAGATATGAAAATGATACTGTTGAACTTGCTAATGAGTATGACTATATAGAAACTGCTCTTAATGAACTTCAGGATGCAATAACTGCGATGCCAGAAACTATAGATGATGGATTTGGCAAGACAGTTCCTAATGTAGATAAACAAGCAAGACAAGGTGAGCTTGATACTATGAGAGCTGATCATGCTGCTGAGTTCAAATCTAAGTCAGAGTTTCTTTCAGACGTTACTACAAATATCTTTGGTTCAAAAACTGTAGAAACAAACTTCACTAAGAAAGCTTCTAGAACTAGACAGAAAAGAAGAGCTAAAGAAAAGTCTTCTGATACTGCTGGAGATGAGAAATATATTGATCCTAAAGTAGAAGCTGAGAAGCAGAAAAAAGCTGATGCTAAGAAGAAGAATAAAAAAACTTTTGCTGAATTCAGTGCTGTTATTGATGAAGTTAGAACTGCTATCAACTCTGGAAGTGTTATGGACCTTATGAATGTTCTTGAAAAGTTCAAAGGTAAGATATCAGAAGATTCAATGGCAACTCTAAATAAGGTGCTAGAAGCACTAGATGTACCTGGATTGATATCAGACATCAAAGTTGATGATAAAAAGGGCTATAGTGGAGGATATGGACAGATAACGTTCCCATCTGACATATCTGTACAACCTGTTGGAAACTTGAATATGACTATGGATAAATTTGTTGAAGTAATTGGCCATGAAATTGATCATGCTATCAACTTTAAATACATCCAAGATAGCATCACTGGAAGAAAATCTACTGCATCTGAGATTAAGTATATTCAAAAAGCATTACATAGATTAAACAAAATGCTTACTGACAATGTATTTATGGATGACGCTATAGCTGAGAGAGTTAAGTATATGACTGATCCAATATCTGATGAGGCATTAAAAGTAATGTCAGATGAAACTGGTATATCAGAAAAACAACTTAAAGATATCTATATGGTAACTGAGTTTGCATCTATTATGCGTAATGAACCAGCTGTGAGAGATGCTGTTCTAAAAGCTTTTGGTAACAAGCAATCAATAATCGACAAGATCTTATCGTTGGTTCAAAAAGCTTATGAATACGTAAAAAGTTCTGGTCCAGAAGCTGTATCAAAGTTCTTATCTAAATCTAGAAAGAACGGTAACTTTGCAGCGTTCAATATAAATGTAGCTACAGAAAGTCTTATGGCTAATGCAGCTGTTATGTCTGACGAAGCTAGTGGTAGAGGTGTTACTCTTGACTCTGCAAGCTACGGTAAGAACAAAGAGAACAAGTCTGATCCATATGAAGGTGATAAGTGGGCTAACATAAACCCTAGACACTATGCTCAATATGTTATATCTAAACAGAATTCACTTCTAAGTAAGTTTCTGTTTGCTGTTGGTGGAGGGGCTGTTGATTTAGCTGGACCTGTATTAATGAAAAGTCACAGGGGCCTAAATAAAAGATCTGATTTATACAGAGGTGCAGTAAGTCTAATTAGATCTGGATTTTGGGATAGTGATTTAGCTAACAAAATGAAAGTAACTATAGGAATCACTGGAGACGTTGATGAGAAATTAATGAATGACTTCTTAACTCTTGGTACAGATATCATTCAGAAGTCACATGACTTACTTACTAAGAATCTACCTGAGCTTGATAAGCGAATTACTAAAGCTTATCCAAATGAAAAAGATAGAGTAAATATATATAAGATATTTGCAAAAACTGGATTTGCAGATATTGCTGCAGATGAAAAACTTATATCTAGTCTTCTTGATAGAGACAAATCTATTGATGAATTGATAGGTGAGTTAACTAAAGGTTGGAGCAAAGAGCAGATAGCAGAAACAAAGGGTCTTGCTCATTACTATGTTACTGGTCAAACAAAAACTAATCTAGTTAATACATCTAACCGTGGTCTATTTACAACTAACTCTAAACAAGTTGTTGCACTGATGGCACTGAATGAAGTTCCTGGTTCACAAGATATGCTTGTAAATATGAACAAATCAATCAGAGATGAGTTACTTGATTTAGCAATTATCATGAAGAGTACAAGTGATACGATTAATCACCAGGCTCCAAGATCAGATGGTAAACCAAATGAAGATGATGCTGAATACAATGATGATTATGATGGTCACTATTCTATGGATACTCACGACAAGATCTATGAATACAGAACTGTGAACCAACAAGATATGAAGTATGGTAAGTTTCCAAAAGAAGAAGATTGGGTTGTTATAAAAGAACCAGCTAATGGAATCATTGGAGTTGTTGCAAGAAAGCAAACTGGTGCTGGTAGCACTGACGGAATTGGTTTAAATAAAAATAGATTTGAGAATGGATTCTCTTTAGATGAAGCTGAAACTCTTACATTGAAGAATAGATTGGACAAAATGGATAATAAAAAACCTAATAGTTCAATTGATTATCTTGCTGCAAACAATATAGTTAAGCTAAAAGGTAGATACAAATTTATCGTAGATGAAAATACGAAGCGCGATAAACTTGGATTGGTTCAAAATGCAGCTCAAACTATGTATAGAACTATTGTGCACAACAAAGAACTTATCGAGATGCAAAGTGTTAGAGATCTTGTTCTTGATGCAGGTACTAAAGATATAAATAGCAAGACTGAGATGAAAGGGCTATCTGATTTAATAACTAAGAACAGAAGTTCTGAAGCAGATGATAGAGATGTTATTCCAATGTTCTTGAATGTGACATACGAATATGGTTCATATGATGATCTTCCTACTAGAATAAAAAAAGTTTATAAGCGTCCAGAAAATCTTAGTACATATAATAACTTTAATCAAAAGGTAACTTTGGTAAGAAGAGATATGGCTGATCAATTGGTTGGTCATACTAACTTCCAGATATTTGGCAAAAGTGGTACTAGCTTTGATAGAAAAATGGCAAGAGCAGAAGAAATATTTAAAGAAATAGTTGTTCACTCTAAGATGTTAATGGTTGTAACTGCACCACTTAAGCTTGCTGCTGATATTGCTTCAAACATAGGTATACTTTCTGCAATGGATGTATCAGTATTTGATATGCCTAAAGATTTCAAGAGAGCATTTGTTCAATACAAAAGTTTCTCCAATCTTAGAGGTCAATTGATTCAAGCTGAGATAGCATCATTATCTGGCGATAAGAAAGCTCAAGCAAGAAGAGATAAGCTTCAGCACACGATAGAGAAGCATCCATTCTATAAATCTTTTCAATCAGGATTTATTCAGTCATATTCAACTGACCTAATGGTTAAAGAATTTGATACTATATCTGGTCTTCAAAAAGATATTGAAGATGCTGCTAACTGGATGACTACTGCTAAAGATGGTAAGAAAAATGAAGTTCATAAAGCTATGAAATGGTGGATGAATTTTGGATCTGATTATGGTTTTACTATTGATGCACTATTAAGAACTGCTTCAACTAAAACTAAACTAGATGGAACATCTCTTGGTGATAACATGATAGATATGGCTCAGCGTTTAAAAGAGACTCGTGACGGTGAAGATATGTCTAAATACGTGTCAAACATCATCGGTAGTCCATCGTCTGAAATAGTGAGCTTAGGTGGAGCTGTAATGGTTATATCTGATGCATTATCTAAAAAGGTTTTAGCTGACAGCTTACAGAAGCAAATAAATCCACTTAGCACTAGAAAAGCTCAAGAGGCTGAAAATAAACTTGCTGCATCTGAAGGTAGAAAAGCTAAAAGATTAAAACCTAGAAAGTATTCTGAAGATGAAGCATACATGAAAGCTAATCAAACATTTATTGACTTTAGAGTTAATATGCCAGCTGAAGTAAAAGCACTTAGTGATTATGGTATTTTGATGTTTCCAAGTTTTTGGATGAAGACGCAGAGAGTTATTGCTGGATTGATTATGTATCATCCAATATCTGCAGTTGGTGGATACCTGGCTGAGTACTCGATAGGAGTTCAGCAGTCAAGTATTTTAGATGCTAACTTTGTTAGTAAGATCTATGATGAAAATGTATTCCATGCTCCAGGTGAAGCGGTAGACTTTAATCATATATCTCCGTGGATAAGTATGTTTGGATAAATGAAAGGCTAGGAGAATTCCTTCTCCACACCCTTCATTATTCGGACTACATAGAAAACAAACAAAAATACAAATGCTGGTATTAATATGTACGAAAGAAATATAGCTAAGTATATTCCCATGACTATTCCTACCGTCATAAAGATAGTTCTGATTGTCTCCATATATAAACCTTGGTTTTGTTTGGGGACTTACAGTATCTGAACTCTACTGAGGGACCATGCCCTCAACAACTAATCTCTTGCTTGAATCTCACCAGTGAATGGTGTTTTAGAAACAAGTTCTACAGGTTCAGGCTCTACGTCTTCAACTGCAATCTTTTCAAGATTGATTTCTACACGAGGTCCACTATCTGAACGTCCTGCAATAACATTGAAAGTTAGGTTGTAAGAATTAACTCCAACTCCCTGCTTTTCTAAATAACATTTTACTGCTTCGCCAATTTCTTTTTCATCAATTTGTATTTTAATAATATATCCTTTATATTAAATAATTACATTTTTTGTATGTTCAAGATTATTATTCTCAACATAATAATTATATGCAATTGCAGCAAGTTTTGCTGTTTTATAAGTACCAATATGCAAACTCTTTCCAGATATTGTTATCCTTGCAGAGTAGTTTCCACTATTCTCTAAGTTTACACATCTGAATCCAGTTTTATTATCTTCTCTTAACACTCTAGTATTCCTAGCCTGAACTGTTTTATTTGTCCATCTGCAGTTTGCAGGTTCATAATTTCCATTAGGATTTATTCTATCTATTGATAATCCTTTTGAATAATCATTTTCTATAGACCAATTCTCAAATTTTTCAAATGTATCAAATTCTGAGCTAACAGAAACACCTTTTAGACCATAATGTTTATATGCTTTTGCTTTAATATTATTGCATCTTTGGTTCATTGAAACATATACTTTATATAAATCTGTATTAGATTTTCCATGTGTTGAAATTTTGAGACCTATTCCAATGTCTCTGCATTTTTTACATGATAAAGCTCTTTTCCCTGATTGTTTTTCAGTGTCTACCTCAGTTTTGCATTCTTCGCAGAAGAACGTAGCAAATCTGTGTCGTCTTACTGAGTGTCCAGATAGAAATCTCATATCCAAATCTTTTATCAACTTCAAAATTTATCCTATATTTTCATTTATCTCAATCTTCATTACTTTTTACCTTCTGATAATTTGCTTAACATTTCTGCTAATTGTTTACCTTGTTCACTTGAGATCTTAATCTCATGAACAGCTGCACCTTTAAGTCCATGCTTTTTAGCAAGTTCTTCTGCAACTTTTTGAATATCTTTTTTAAGATTAGAATCAATATTTTCTTCACAATCTCCACATACAATATCCATGTTGTCACAAACTTGTTGAACAGTCATTGTATCTGCATCTTCACTTGAGAATTCAAATTTAGCAGCTGACTCAGCTTTTTGCATAATAGTTGCAATAAGTTGTAATGTATCCATAACATCAAGCTGAACTCGTTTTTTATTACCAGAAGTATCAACATTATCTTTGATCTCAACAACAGCAAATTTCAGTAAGAAATGACCAAGTCTATCTAAGTCTCTTTTTTTACCCATATTATATTTCCTTTATTTTTTCAAAATATTTATTTGAACAAAGATCAATCGCAGTTACTTCACAGTAGTGTTCATCGTTCTTTGGTTCATTAATTGCAGGCAAAAAAGAAAATGATATATATTTATCATCATCTAATTTACCGCGTTCTACAAGACAATCTTGTACCCACTTTGTCATATATATCTGATTATCCATATCTCTAGAACGTCTATCACTAAACACTAGCTGGAATATCAAATGTTGATGACCACCACTGAACCTAGATAATTTATCTATGATTGGTTCAAGGATCTTCTTATACTTGTTTTTAATGCCCATACGTTGATGGAATTGCATTCGGTTACTCGCGTTAAGTGTGAGTATAGTTTTTGCCTTCACGTACACGAGAGGTACTGTGAATACACAGATATCCTCTGCATCAGCTATAGCAGCCAGCTTTGCAACTGAATCTGCCATAATTAAACTTACTTATTCCCGAATGGAGAAGCAGCAGGAGCGGCAGGAGTTGCTGCAGCAGCAGGCTTACCACCTTTACCTTTTGTTTTATCCATAACATAATCAGAATTATATTTAGTTTCAAACGAAGGCTTAACAGCAGCATCTTTACCAGCTAACTTCTCAGAACGAGTTTGTCCAGTTATTGGATCTACAAAGTGAAGGATTTCACCAGACTCTTTAGTCTCAGTTGAATTTACCCATTTACCAGTAGTTTCATTTTTAACTTGTTTGAACTCACGAAGACATCTAACAAGTGCAGTAATTGGTTTACCAATCCATTCAGTAACAACATTTGCTTCTGTTGGAACTTCTTTCTCAGCATCTTTATTCCATAGTGGAATAGTTTTGCTTTCAGTTGATGGATACTGTTCAGTATTACCAGTAAGTAAAACATCTAATGCATTCATTTTTGCATAACCAGGAAGTGCACGTTGCTTACCATCTTTGTCGATGTAGTAAGGACGAATACCTTTAGCATCACCAGAAGTAATATACTCACGTACATTCATTCTTTGACCATCTTCAGTCTTTAACTTTAAGTCAAGGAAGTATGCACCACCAGCTGATTGTCCACCATAAGCCATTTCAATTATAAAATTGTAAACACCTGTATCTTTAACGTAGCCACCGCCACCTAACTTCTCTTC
>Ga0256844_10000117_pt1 | contig 32431 bp, 28 predicted proteins | sample MusselsmetaG_FD_189100 | JGI IMG/M metagenome (GOLD analysis project Ga0256844, IMG submission 189100) | Mussel associated microbial communities from hydrothermal vent at the East Pacific Rise, Pacific Ocean - Mussels | ecosystem: Host-associated > Mollusca > Shell > Unclassified ... | reverse complement strand
TTAACCGATGATGAAGCCAGAAACCAGACAGATAAAATCACTGGACGGATCACCAAAATGATTGAACAGGATTTGGCAGAAGATCCCTATGCACAGGAGTATTTTTCAAAGCTGCTGAAAAAAGCCATTGAAGAAACCAAGGCCATGTTTGACGCCCCTGTGAAGCAATATATTCTTTTTGCTGATTTTGAACAGGAGATAAAAGAACGTAAAGTGGCTGGTATGCCCGATGCTTTTGCTGACAACAAACATGCTCAGGCGTACTTTGGCTTATTTAAACACCTGTTTGAAGATGAGCTGTTAAACAGCAACGATTTAACCGACAGAAAACTCACAGAATTTGCTTTTGAAATCGATGACATTGTAAAAACGGCTGTCGCTGAATATTCAATCAATCCTTCTGAAATTGAGAATGCAATCAGTATGAAACTTTTACCTCTGTTGTTTGGTAATTTGGGTATTGAAAATGCTGAGCGTTTTATTCAGGAAGCACTACAAATAACCCGACTGGGTATTGCACGAGCATAACATAGGTATGACTTCACAGGAAACAGGTCTCTTTGCTTATGGTGATGAAATTATTCATTATCAGGTGATCCGTAAACAAACCGATATCTCTTCAAAACAATCTGCTATTAACAAAAAGCACTCTGTAAAAGCCCGAAAGGTGACCATCAAAGTTCATCCTGATCAACGGGTCGTCGCTACTGCACCAGTTGATGCAAGCAGTGATGCTATTCAGGAGGCGGTTCTTAAACGTGCTAAGTGGATATGGAAACATCTGAGTGATTTCAACTCACAACATGACTATGTACTGCCTAGAAAGTATATCAGCGGTGAGACACAGTTTTACCTTGGGCGAAGGTATGTTTTAAAGGTATTGAATAATCACAGTATAAAATCCAGTACTAAATTATTACGTGGCCAACTGACAGTCAATATATATCATCGTGGTGAAAACCAATCAAATAAAGTAAAATCACTGCTCAATGAATGGTATTTAAGCAAAGCAAAAAACATCTTTAATGAACGTCTAAATGCAGTTGTGCCCAAAGCAACCTGGGTAAAAGAAATTCCTTCGTTTCGAATAATGGCAATAAAAAAACAATGGGGGAGTTGTTCAAAAAAAGGAACTTTGATACTGAACACCCATTTAGTTAAAGCATCTAAAGAATGTATTGACTATGTGATTTTGCATGAACTATGTCACCTCAGTGAACACAACCACAGTGTGAAATTCTGGAAGCTGCTAAATAGAGTCATGCCAAACTGGAGAGAGATAAAATACAAATTGGATGAAATGGCTGAGCTGTATTTGAATGAGTGATGCGGCCTAGTAATTGTAGCGTACTAAAGTTGTTTATAATGCTTTTTCACCCATTCCAAACACTGCAAAAAGAATTATTTTCTTGAGGGGGCGGGGTAAAAGGACGCCCCGCCAAAAGATTAACGTCATTTATCCGATAGATTAAAAAAAGCTCCTACAAGGCGTTCCAATATACGATAATTGTCAATGGCCATTAGAGAATTCAATGGTAACTTCTTGCATACCTTCATTGATATTTACAACTTCACCTTTCATGTTGTTGGTTAACATCAAGACCTTCGCGTTTTGCGTCTGCATATTCCGGCCCATCGTGAACACCTATTCCGGGAATAGGTGTTCACGTTCGCCAGAATACGCAGCGTCCATAGCAAATACTCGATTCTGAGGAACAATCGCTCACGAGCTTCACTAAGAGTGAACGGTGGGCTACTAACATTTAAAACACACTATAAAATAGCAGTAACTTTTAGTGATCCCCCCCTACTTATACCCAATAATTAATGCAATTCATTGGAACGTAATGTAGCAAAATTAAATGATTAGTCAATAAAAAAGCCCACAAACCAAAGGCTTGCGGGCTTTTGAAACGCAATGAATACGAATGAAATGGTTACATCATACCGCCCATACCACCCATACCGCCCATGCCACCCATATCAGGCGCAGCAGAAGCTTCTTGTGGAACTTCACTAACCATTGCTTCGGTGGTCAGCATCAGACCACAGACAGAGGCAGCATGCTGCAATGCTGAACGAGTCACTTTGGCCGGATCAATAACACCCATTTCAATCATGTCACCATATTCACTGGTCGCGGCATTATAACCGTAGTTGCCTTCACCCTTTTTGACATTGTTAACCACCACTGAGGCTTCATCACCAGCGTTGATTGCAATCTGACGCATGGGCTCTTCCATTGCACGTTTAAGAATATCAACACCAACACTCTGATCATGATTAATCGTATTGACATCACCAATAGCCTGCAGAGCGCGAATCAGTGCTACACCACCACCGGGTACAACACCTTCTTCCACAGCGGCACGAGTGGCATGCAGTGCATCTTCAACGCGAGCTTTCTTTTCTTTCATCTCAACTTCTGTGGCCGCACCGACTTTAATTACCGCCACACCACCGGCTAATTTAGCCACCCGCTCCTGTAATTTTTCACGGTCATAATCCGATGAAGTTTCTTCCAGCTGACGACGAATCTGTTCTACGCGGGAAGCGATATCAGCTTCCTGGCCAGCACCATCAATAATAGTCGTATTTTCTTTGCCCACCTGAACCCGCTTAGCCGTACCCAGATCATCCAGACTAACCGCTTCAAGACTCAGACCCACTTCTTCAGAAATAACTGTAGCGCCGGTCAGAATAGCAATATCCTGTAGCATAGCTTTACGACGGTCACCAAAACCCGGGGCTTTGACAGCAGTAACTTTAACTACGCCACGCATGTTATTCACCACCAGAGTGGCTAATGCTTCACCTTCAATATCTTCAGCGATAATAAATAATGGCTTGCCTGACTTAGCGACCGCTTCCAGTACTGGTAGTAAATCACGAATATTGGAGACTTTCTTATCGTGCAGCAGGATGTAAGGGCTTTCCAGATCAGCCGTCATACTATCCTGATTGTTAACAAAATAAGGTGACAGATAACCACGGTCAAACTGCATACCTTCTACCACATCCAGTTCATTTTGCAGTGCCGTACCTTCTTCAACGGTAATGACACCTTCTTTACCTACTTTTTCCATCGCATCAGCAATGATCTGACCGATACTTTCATCTGAATTGGCTGAGATAGAACCAACCTGGCCAATGGCAGCAGAATCTTCACATGGTTTTGCCATGCCTTCAATCTGAGCTACCGCAGAAGCCACAGCCTTGTCGATACCACGTTTTAAATCCATAGGATTCATACCGGCAGCAACCGCTTTAAGGCCTTCATTAAGAATAGACTGCGCCAGAACGGTCGCCGTCGTAGTACCATCACCGGCAACATCAGATGTTTGTGAAGACACTTCCTTCACCATCTGTGCACCCATATTTTCAAATTTATTTTCCAGTTCAATTTCTTTTGCTACTGAAACACCATCCTTAGTGATGGTGGGCGCACCAAAAGCTTTATCCAGAACTACATTACGTCCCTTAGGACCTAAGGTGACTTTAACGGCATTGGCCAATGTGTTTACACCGGCAATCATAAGATGACGTGCGTCATCTCCAAATTTTACATCTTTAGCTGGCATCGTTTATACCTCGATAATTGTCTCGTTTAAATGGGATAATTTTTTTTTGCTGATCACTTATACAACTACTGCTAATACGTCTTCTTCACGCATAATAAGCAATGTTTCATCACCAACTTTCACTTCACTTCCGGAATATTTACCGAAAATCACTTTATCACCACTTTTTACTTCCATGGCTATCAAATCACCATTGTTTGCAGTACGGCCATTACCCACGGCCAGCACTTCACCTTCGGAAGGTTTTTCAGTTGCTGAATCAGGGATATAGATACCACCGGCTGTTTTAGTTTCTTCTTCCAGACGACGCACGACAATGCGGTCTCCTAATGGGCGAATATTCACGTTAAAATTTCTCCTTCAGATGTTGCTTTAGCACTCTGATATTGAGAGTGCTAATCAATACTGTTAAAAAAACCGAATTAATGCATCTTAAAGTAACAGGTAATTGTTAACCTGGGATAATTAAGACTAATCCGGATTGTGTTTGATGATTGCTTAATTTGGGACAGGGCAATTTTTTTCAAGTACAAAGCAGAAAAAAATCGTATTTATTTTTTATTTTCATCAGATTTTTCTGCTGAAATATCAATAATAAGTGGCTCTTCGGGGGCTATATTTTCATATTCACCCTCATAATATTCACCTCTGGCAGTGGTTTGCCGGGCATTACTAAAGCGAGATTTTAATACGGCACTACCCATTAACAACGAAGCCAGTAACTTTCGAAAAGGTGGTACCAATAATAAAAAACCGAGCGCATCGGTAAAAAACCCTGGCATCAGCAGGCAAATAGCAGCAAAAAGCAGCATAACACCTTCAAACATTTCCAGTGCCGGAGGTATCCCCTGTGCCATTGATTTTTGTGCTTTTTGCAGGGTGGTAAAACCCTGAATGCGTATCAAACCTACCCCTAACACAGCAGTAAATAATACCGCCATCACCGTGGGAAGAGCGCCAATTGCATGCCCCACTTCAATCAATAGATAAATTTCTATCAGAGGTATGGCGATAAATATCACGAGAAAAAAAGGTAATATGGGCATACTATAGTCTCAAAATTAATACAGTTGAAATTAGACTGGAAAAAAGATGAATTTTTTCATCACTTATCAGTCCGACCTTCTATGGGTTTAAAAAGTTCCATTCATCAATATAAGGACTTGATGATTAAGTTGCTTATCCCCCGGGCATCACTTAGAATTTCAGCTAAAAACCGGATTATATCCCCTAACCGGGAGCTAAGGATATCTTTTTTCCAATGAACAAAACAACACAAACTGCCTGTCAATTAGTACTTTGCACCTGTCCTGATGAAGATGTCGCCGTTAATATTGCCGAAAATATTGTTGCCCAGAAATTAGCCGCCTGTGTCAATGTATTGCCGGCAGTTTATTCTGTCTATCAGTGGCAGGATAATGTTGAATCTGCCAAAGAACATATGATACTGATTAAAACAACAAAAGCAAAATATGCTTCATTAGAACAGGTAATTAGTTCACTACATCCTTATGAAATCCCCGAGATAATTGCTATCGATATTAATAGTGGTTTACCAGAATATCTTAAATGGATAGATAATAGTATAAACTGAGCCCCTGGTAAAATTTTCCCTGAAAGCAAACAACACGATTTCAGGTCTTAATCAATAACACAATAATTATAGCGGTCTTAAACAATGTTAAAGCGATTTACCCTGATTCTGTCCCTGTTATTAACATCCACTCAGCTATTTGCTGAACAGGATTTTCTTCCACCAGAGCAGGCATTTGTTATTCAACCTGCTCAGGTCGTTAGCTCAGCAGATGGTAATCACGTTATTGTATCCTGGAAAATTGCCGATGGTTATTATGTCTATCGCGACAAAGTCAGCTTTAGCAGCAATGACAGCACTTTAACTCTGGGCGAGGCAACACTCTCTGCCAGTGAAACAAAAAATGATCCTTACTTTGGTGAAATACAGATATTCAAAAAAGAGTTTTCTGTCAATATTCCTTATTCTGCCAGCAAAAAAGCCGGCGAGCTGCTCACTCTGGTAGCAAAATCACAGGGTTGTGCCTCCGCTGGCATCTGCTATCCACCACTCAAACAAAGTGTTTCATTCAAGCAAAAAGAACTGGCTAAAACAGTCATCAGCGAACCGAAAAGCAGTCAAAATAGCCTGAACGAACTGTCTATGCTAGGCAATAATAATAATTTCCAGGATGATGTTCTGGATATTGAAGAGGCCTTTCAGTTTGCTCTATCACTCAATGATAAAAACCAGTTGTCAGCAATCTGGTCGATTGCTGACAAACACTACCTCTATAAGAATAAGTTTAAATTTGAACTGATTAAGGCTAATGGTTTTGCACTTCAAGCACCTGAAATGCCTGCAGGTAAGAAAAAAAGTGATGAATACCTGGGGGATTATGAAGCCTATTATCATGATTTGAGCATTAACATCCCCATTACAGGAAAAGGTGATAAAACAAAACCTCTGGCAGTAAAAGTCACTTATCAAGGCTGCTCCGAAGCAGGTATTTGCTACCCCAAAGTCACTAAAAATATTGAACTGGATATAGCTGGCCTCAACATCAATGATATATCAACAGCAACTGTTATTGATGCTCAAAAAACATCAATAACAAGCACGGATAATAGTGAACAGCAATCAGAACAAGATGCGCTGGCGGGTTTACTCAGTTCAGACAATACCTTATTGGCCCTGGCCACATTTTTCCTTATTGGCCTTGGACTGGCCTTTACGCCCTGTGTTTTTCCTATGATCCCGATTCTGTCCGGTATTATTGCCGGCCAGGGTAATAAAGCAGCAAATAGCGCCTTTGTGATGTCTGTTGTCTATGTTTTATCTATGGCCGTTGTCTATACTCTGGTTGGTGTGGTTGCCGGCCTTTCTGGTAATAATATCCAGGTTATTTTTCAGAATCCCTGGGTATTAGGCAGTTTTGCTCTCATTTTCATACTCCTGGCATTATCCATGTTCGGTTTTTATGAATTGCAATTACCCTCTTCATTGCAGTCAAAGATATCTGAATTAAGCAATAAACAACAAGGCGGTACACTCATTGGCGTCGCTATTATGGGCGTACTATCCGCATTAATTGTTGGCCCCTGTATGGCTCCGCCATTAATGGGCATTTTATTGTTTATCAGTCAGACAGGCGATCCCTTACTCGGCGGCAGCGCTTTATTTGTCATGAGTCTGGGCATGGGTATTCCTCTGATCATTATTGGTACTTCAGCCGGTAAACTTATGCCCCGTGCAGGTATCTGGATGGACACAGTCAAAGCGGTATTTGGTGTTGCCATGCTGGGGGTTGCCATCTGGATGATGGAAAGAGTATTAGCCGAGGTTATTATTATATGGCTCTGGGCATTGCTCATTTTTGTTTCAGGTGTTTATATGGGTGCGTTGACACCCATTCATGAAAATACCACTGGCTGGGCTCGTTTATGGAAAGCCTTAGGGCTGGTACTAATGCTCTATGCCAGCTTATTAATTATCGGTGTGTCGTCCGGCAATGTAGACTATATGCAACCACTCAAAGGACATTATATGTCCACTTCAGTCAATACAGTCGGCAGCAGTCAACACTTACGTTTTAAGAAAATCAAATCCTATCAGGATTTGCAGCAACAATTAGTACTGGCAAAACAGCAACAAAAACCCATAATGCTGGACTTTTATGCAGACTGGTGTACCTATTGCAAAAGCATGGAAAAAACCACCTTCCAATCCGCCAACGTACTGACTTCTTTAGAAAATTTTATTGTTTTACAGGCTGATGTAACTGAAATGGATGAACAGGACAAGCAACTATTAAAAGCCTTTCAAATCCCAGCACCTCCGGCTATTCTATTCTTCACACCCGGAGTAGGAGAAAAGAAGAATTTCCGTGTTGTCGGTTATAAAAATGGTGATGACTTCGCCCGGCACATTAATTCATTCAGCACAGCGGCACAATAAAAAAACAGCAGGCAAAGTTGTTTCAATAGCCAATAAAAAGATAAATTAATACCCTTAATTATGAAAATTACTATTATTATTACGCTCGCTCTTGGCCTGTTATGGTTTGCTTTTTTCTATCAAGCTCAAACACCGGACATAAGCCCTGAAATTATTAATAAATCTCATTCTTTAAAACGTCAGGATTTCAACCTGAAAGATTTAAACGACCAGCAACAAGCATTCTCACAATGGAACAATAAGGTCGTATTACTTAACTTCTGGGCGACCTGGTGCCCACCTTGTCGTAGGGAAATCCCCGATTTTATTGATGTTTACCGACAGTATAAGGATAAAGATTTTATCATAGTCGGTGTTGGCATTGATGATCAAGATAAAATTGCCCGCTTTGTCAAGCAGCTGAAAATCAATTATCCTATCCTGGTCGGCGGTAAAAAGGCCATGCGTGTTTCCTATCAATATGGTAATCATAGTGGCGCATTACCCTATAGTATCATTATCGATAAACTGGGAATTATTCGTTATAGGGCTGGCGGGCTTATGTCAAAGAAAAAACTAATTGAGCAGATTAAACCCTTGTTATAAACATTTTAATGATATCAGTTTATTTACGGTTTTTTGCTGACATTATGTCGGCATTTGCTGTTAACTATAAAGAAATAGCTTATTATTATTAATAATTCTGGACAAAGCCAACTATCTATTGCAAAATAATATCTATATTTTTTTTTGCTCAATCGATGCTGTTCGTATCTTTTTTCGTATAAAGTTATCATAATAACTACCGATTGCTGATTTCAGAAATACATAGTTTGAGTAAGTTAACGATAATTGAATACTTAGTTGGAGCATCATTTTAACGATGTCAAAGATATTGGTTCTTAATGGTCCAAACCTTAATTTGCTTGGTACTCGCGAACCGGCTCACTATGGCCATTGCACATTGGCTGACATTAACAGTAAATTGATGCAACTCGCCGACGATGCCGGTCATCAATTACAGTGTTTTCAGAGCAATGCCGAATATCAACTAATTGAACATATTCATCAGGCATATAAAAACAGCATCGATTTTATTATCATCAATCCAGCGGCCTTTACCCATACCAGTATTGCATTGCGAGATGCGTTACTGGGCGTCAACATTCCTTTTGTTGAGCTGCATCTGTCCAATGTCTATAAACGAGAAGATTTCCGTCATAAATCTTTTTTTTCCGACATTGCCATTGGTGTGATCAGCGGTCTTGGTCATCAGGGTTACGAATTCGCATTGCACTATGCTTTTGCACATTTAAAAAAATAACATTTAACAAGTAAAATGTTAAACCAAGGTTTAAATTATGGATATCCGTAAAATAAAAAAGCTCATTGAACTACTGGATGAATCCGGGGTTGCGGAAATTGAAATTCATGAAGGCGAAGAATCCGTCAGAATTTCCCGCAACAGTCCAGCTCCAGCTGTCATGCATATGCCTTTTGAGGGTTATGCGACACCACCTGCTGCAGCTCCAATTCCAGTAGAAAGCCCTACTCCTGAAGAGCCGGCTAAAGTCACTGGACATGAAGTGAAGTCACCCATGGTGGGCACATTCTATAGTGCGCCATCCCCGGGAGCACCTGCATTTGTTGAGGTCGGTAAAAAAGTCAATAAGGGTGATACCATCTGCATTATTGAGGCAATGAAGCTACTCAATCAAATTGAAGCAGATGTCACTGGTACAGTAAAGTCTATTTGTATTGAAAATGGCGAACCATTGGAATATGGTCAGACCATTTGCATTATTGAGTAAGTGGCCATTTACTTACTAGCAATACTCATTAATAAACACTTTTTATTCTATGGAAGCCTCAGATGTTTGAGAAGATAGTCATTGCCAATCGCGGCGAAATTGCACTGCGTATACAACGTGCCTGCCGTGAGCTGGGCATTAAAACCGTTGCCGTTCATTCCGATGCCGACAAAACCCTGAAACATGTACTTTTAGCTGATGAATCTGTTTGTATTGGCCCGGCGCCTTCAATTGATAGTTATTTGAATATTCCGGCACTCATCAGTGCCGCTGAAGTCACTGATTCCCAGGCTATTCACCCCGGATATGGTTTTCTTTCTGAAAATGCTGATTTTGCCGAACGTGTTGAAGAAAGTGGTTTTGTCTTCATTGGTCCTCGTCCTGATTCAATACGTACCATGGGTGACAAGGTCCAGGCCATTAAAGCCATGCTTAAGGCCGGCGTGCCCACTGTACCAGGTTCAAATGGCGCTTTAGGCAGTGATCCTGATGATAATATTCGCATTGGCCAGGAAATTGGCTATCCGGTTATTATTAAAGCATCCGGTGGTGGTGGTGGTCGCGGTATGCGTGTAGTCCGCTCAGAAGCCAGTTTACTCAATGCTATATCACTGACTAAAACTGAAGCCGGTGCAACCTTTGGCAATGATGAAGTGTATATGGAAAAATATCTGGAAACACCTCGCCATATTGAAATACAAGTCATTGCTGATGAGCATGGCAATGCAGTTCACCTTGGTGAACGTGACTGTTCCATGCAACGTCGTCATCAAAAAGTGGTTGAAGAAGCACCGGCGCCAGGCATTTCCAAAGAAGTACGTAATACCATTGGTGAGCGCTGTGCAGAGGCCTGCCGCCAGATTGGCTACCGGGGTGCGGGCACATTTGAGTTTCTTTATGAAAAAGGTGAGTTTTATTTCATTGAAATGAATACTCGGCTTCAGGTTGAACATCCGGTAACAGAGTTTATTACCGGCATTGATCTGGTACGGGAACAATTACGTGTTGCCTCCGGTTTACCACTGAGCTTTACACAACAGGATATTACCTTTAAAGGGCATGCGATTGAATGCCGGATTAATGCTGAAGATTCAAAAACATTTATGCCCAGCCCCGGTCGAATAGAAACCTATCATGCACCAGGAGGCCCTGGTGTCAGAGTCGACTCACATATTTATAGTGGCTATAGCGTACCTCCTTACTACGATTCTATGATTGGTAAATTAATTACTTATGGCAACACCCGAGATATTGCCATCGCCCGTATGAACACTGCGCTAAGTGAAATGGTGATCCAGGGAATAAATACCAATATCCCACTACAACAGGATATTATTGCTGATGGTGCGTTTAAAGCCGGCGGCACTAATATTCATTATCTTGAGAAAAAACTGGGCTTATAAGGTAACTTTTTATCCTCAAATAAAGTAGAGTCAATATGGCCTGGTTACAACTTACCATTGAAGCAACTCATAGTAATAGCGAACTGCTATCTGAGCTTCTTAGCCAGGCTGGTGCGCTTGCGGTCACCATGCAGGATGCCCATGACGATCCTATTTTTGAACCCCCACCCGGTAGTACACCTTTATGGAAAGAGCTTTTATTAACCGGTTTATTTGATGCCCAAATTAATATCGATAATGTTATTAATTTTCTTGAACAGCATTATGGTGAACGCCCTACATATACACTTAACCCGCTAGAAGATAAAGACTGGATACGTGCCTGGATGGATGATTTCAGACCCATGCAGTTTGGCCAGCGCCTGTGGATTTGTCCCAGCTGGCACACTCCCCCCAAAAGCAATGCCGTCAATATTATGCTTGATCCCGGGCTGGCCTTTGGTACCGGAACTCACCCGACAACATCCTTATGTCTGCAATGGCTGGATGCTAATGTAACTAATAATATTAAGCTTATTGACTATGGTTGCGGCTCCGGTATTCTGGGTATTGCTGCGGCACTACTGGGGGCAACTAAAGTTTATGCTGTCGATCTGGATCCTCAGGCACTCATTGCCACACAGGCTAATGCCGTAAAAAACAAAGTCAGTGATAAGCTAAGCATATTTTCAGTACCCGGTTTTAAAGAACACTATTCGACATTACAATGCCCCTTGCTCATTGCCAATATTCTGGCAGCACCATTAGTTGATTTAGCCCCTATGCTAGCATCTCACGTTAGCCCTGGAGGTAAGATTGTATTATCCGGGATTCTCACTGAACAGGCAGAAAAAGTATCTTCTGCTTATCAACCCTGGTTTAACATCGATGAAGTGATACAAGAAGATGACTGGATTCGTCTTGTCGGTAGTAAAAGATCTTAAGCTCGATTCTATACGGGTAAAACAGCAAAAAGAATAATAATTCGTTAACTAATTACAGATTATTTTATTCAATAATGTTAGTATCTGAGCGATGACACTTGTATTTTATCCAGCCTGACTGGATAGTGGATTTAAGGAAAAATTTCACCCAATGTATACCCACTGCCCAAACTGCGATACGCATTTTGAAATTACCCAGGAATATCTGGATATTGCTAATGGAAAAGTTCGTTGCGGCAAGTGCGATCATATCTTTAATGCACTGGAAAATCTCTACGACAATAATAAAGAAAGAGTTGAAGATACTAGTCAAAAAAGTGAAAGCGCGGACAAATTAACTCAATTACACGAGCAACTAATTAGCAATAAGGCTCAAGAAAGCCCCCACGAAAATAATATTAGTCCATTAGGGGTAATATCCAACCAGCCTAAAGCTCAATCAAACGCTAATCTCTCCATCCCAAGCATTGATATTAAAGAAAAGATGGAGCGCATTGTAGCCTCATTGTCTGCAGCGACAGCAGAGCTAAAAAGTGCCCGTCAGTCTACTATATTTCATAAATCCACAGAAGCACAGGAAAATAGCCATAATAAAGCAGGGCTAGAAACTAAAAGTGAAGTCACTCCGCCGGTCAATGAGCCGGTAAATAGCCTTGAGAATGCAGTACCCGAGAGGGGCATAATTACTATCGACAGTAATGCAATAGATGAAAGCGAAGTTGCACCAGTCAATACTTCTGAGCATTCAGTACCTGACCATAGCATCAATGCGATTGACAGTAATACAATAGATGAGAACAAAATCACGCCAGTCAATGCTATGGTCAGTAATGCAGCAGATGAGAGCGAAGCCACTCCGATCAATGAGTCTGTAAAGGCCTTTGAAAATGCGGATGATATCGATAGTTTAACAATAACTCCTGGCATCGATACGGCTGAATCAGATAATATTAATAATGATGCTGCTGAAGAATCAATATCAACATTCGATGAACAACTTGATATTATTGATTTCACTGAAGCGCCCGACAATAAGCAGCAAACCGTTAGCCAGTTTGACATTCATAAAGTTGATCCCGATGATATGGATATTCTTCATGGGCTTATGCAAGACTCTGATGCTAATAGTGATGATGTCTTACTCGGCCAGCTGGATGATATTAATAAAACACTTTCTGATGAGAATATCTCATTGGATGATGAACTTGCCGAACTGGATGATGAATTCGACCAACTCGATAACGGTGATGACCTTCTGGCCGAATTAGAACAGCTTGAAAGTGACTTTCTAAACAATAAGCCTGCAGCAAAAACATCCAGCGATAATGAACACGCCATGAGTGAATACTATGGCTCAAACCCGGATTTTACTGAAGAAGACGAAGATAGTAAAAAGTTTTCCAGCAAACAGGAACACCATGATGGTCATGATGACAGCGTCCCATCTTTCCTCACTCAGACAAATAGCGCACATAGTAGTCCCGCAGCTATCTTTGGCTGGTTGACTGCAAGCCTGTCATTATTAGCACTGCTTTTTGCTCAATACCTGCACTTTAATAGTGTGCCATTGTCCCAGGATAAAACCCTTCGCCCATTTTTGGAAAGCTTATGCCCTGTCACTGGTTGCTCATTACCTTTATTAAAAACACCTAAAATGATTGTCACCGTTACTCATGACGTGCATGATCATCCGCGTATTAAAAATGCACTTGAACTACAGCTTACTTTTAAAAATAAAGCGCCCTACAGGCAAGGCTATCCTGTCCTCGAAGTGACATTTTCAAATTTATTAGGTGAAGTGATCGCTCGTAGGAAGTTTCTTCCTGATGAGTATCTTGGTGCTGATGTCGCCTACAAACAGGGCATAAAAAGTAATCAGAGTCAGCAGGTCAGTCTAGAGACAGTTGATCCTGCTCCTGGTTCAGATTTAAGCTTCCAGTTTAATTACTTATAGTTATTCCATTCATAAATACTGGCATTAATGAAAATTGGCCCCTGGACATTTAGCCCGCCTGAAAATGCTGAGAATACGGCACAAACACTCAACTGTCCTTTGTTTCTTGCACCAATGGCCGGCATCACTGACCGACCATTCAGACAACTATGTCGGCAATTAGGGGCTGCAATGGCAGTTTCAGAAATGGTCACCAGTAAAGCAGAACTCTTTAATTCTTTGAAAACCCGTAGTCGACTTAATCATCAAGGAGAAGACAAGCCCGTTTCCGTGCAAATTCTGGGCACTGATGCTCGGCAAATGGCCGATGCAGCATTATTTAATGTTCAACATGGGGCCGATATTATTGACATTAATATGGGCTGTCCGGCAAAAAAAGTGTGCCATATTGCCGCTGGCTCTGCACTATTAAAAAATGAATATCTGGTCAAAGAAATTTTATCCACGGTAGTAAAATCTGTTAATATACCCGTTACTTTAAAAATTCGTACCGGCTGGGATAAAGAGCACAAAAATGCCCTTAAAATAGCCCAAATAGCCCAGGATTGCGGTGTGCAGGCACTGACTATACATGGCCGCACACGTGCCTGCGCCTATCATGGTGAAGCAGAATATGAAACAATCAGGCAAGTCAAACAATCAGTGACTATACCTATTATTGCCAATGGTGATATAAATAGTGCAGAAAAGGCCCGGGATGTAATACAATACACCGGTGTTGACGCACTCATGATTGGTCGGGCAGCCATTCAAGACCCGTGGATTTTCACGGATATTAATTATTTTCTGGCAACTGGAGTACACTTGCCTGAAATAGCCAGGCAAACTAAAAATGAACTTTTTGTCACTTTTTTGCAAGACTTATATGCATTTTATGGTGAACTTCACGGGGCTAGAATAGCCAGGAAACATCTTGTCGCAAGAGTCAAACCACTACCGGGCGGTGAACAATTCTGGCAGCAAGTTAATAAAATTACTGATGCCCGGCAACAACTGAGTATGACCCTGCAGTTTTTAGGTCGTGTTGTCTGATAATGCTATTTAAGCACTGTTTTTATGATAATAATCAACAAAAGTGAGCAAAGCAGACTTTAACATAAAAACCATACAAATAAAGTTGTTATTATGGTTATAATGGGCGTCTGCTGAATTAAGCGGTTTTATCCACCTACAATTTATTCGGGTTAAAATTCATGTCTGTAGTGCAAAATGTTTTAAGTGAAATTAAGGATTTAAAGTCACCTGAAAAATTTGATAGTCAAAAATTAAGCTCTTTAGAGCATATTCAGGACAGCGACAGCAGTTCAAATAATGAAATTTTACGTGACTGTGTACGCTCTGTTCTAACAGACTATATTAATGACCTCAAAGGTCATAGTATAGAAAACTTATATCAACTGGTATTAGCAGAAGTCGAAACGCCCTTACTTGAGACAATTCTTGAGCACACCAATGGCAATCAAAGTAAAGCAGCACAAATGCTGGGCATTAATCGCGGCACATTACGCAAAAAACTCAAGCAATATAATATTAGCGAATAATATAAACGCCTATATGCCCTCAGGATTTTGTTCTTTTTGTTGTTTCCCGGTTTAATTACAATTATCATATCCCCGTTTAAGCATCACTATACAATCACCATCAGCAAATTATTGGAGTCCGTGAATGGCCACAATTAAAACCGCACTCATCAGCGTTTCAGATAAAAACAATATTGTAGAATTTGCCCAGGCATTATCGGCAATGCAAGTTAAAATATTATCCACTGGCGGCACTGCCAGTTTACTACAGGATAACAATATACCGGTAACCGAAATTTCTGATTATACCGGCTTCCCGGAAATGATGGATGGTCGGGTAAAGACACTACATCCCAAAGTTCACGGTGGTATTTTAGGCCGCCGCGGCATTGACGATGATATTATGAAAACTCATGGAATTAATGCCATTGATATGGTGGTGGTCAATCTTTATCCTTTTGAAGCCACTATCGCTAAGAGTGATTGTGATTTAGCCACTGCCATTGAAAATATTGATATTGGCGGCCCGACAATGGTACGTGCTGCAGCCAAAAACCATAATAGCGTGGCCATTATTGTCAATCCGGATAATTATCAAAATATTATTGATGAGATGCAGGCATCTAAGGGGCAATTAGCAAAAGAAACACGATTCAAGCTCGCCGTTCAGGCCTTTGAACATACAGCAAAATACGATGGACATATTGCTAATTATCTGGGAGCTATCAATAGTGAAGATGGGAGCAGAAGCCTCTTCCCACAAACCTATAGTTTACAATTTAAGCAATTACAACAAATGCGCTACGGTGAGAATCCTCATCAAAAAGCTGCATTTTATGTTGAATCTGCACCACAGGAAGCCTGTATTTCAACTGCAAGTCAGATACAGGGTAAGGAACTATCCTATAATAATATTGGTGACACCGATGCTGCTCTGGAATGTGTCAAGCAGTTTAATGAGGCACCTGCCTGTGTTATCGTCAAGCATGCAAACCCATGTGGTGTCGCCCTGGGCAATGATCAGCTTGAAGCCTATGACAGAGCCTTTCAGACCGATCCAACTTCAGCATTTGGTGGTATTATTGCTTTTAACCAGGCTTTATCCGCACAAACAGCCAGGGCTATTATTGAACGCCAGTTTGTCGAAGTCATTATTGCTCCTGCTATTGACGAAGATGCTAAAGCTATTCTTGCTGAAAAGAAAAATGTCCGGGTCCTGGTCTGTGGTCAGTGGTCTGAGCAGCCCGTACAAACATGGGACTACAAACGTGTTAATGGCGGCCTGTTGGTTCAGCAACGAGATCTGGGCATGATAGGCATTGATGATTTAAGAGTAGTCACTAAAAAAGTACCCACAGAAGCACAAATGCAGGATCTTATCTTCACCTGGAAAGTGGCCAAATTTGTTAAGTCCAACGCCATTGTTTATGGCCGTGACAAGCAAACTATTGGTGTCGGTGCAGGTCAGATGAGCCGTGTTTACTCCGCAAAAATTGCCGGCATCAAAGCAGCCGATGAAAACCTGGTAGTCCCAGGTTCCGTTATGGCATCCGATGCTTTCTTCCCTTTCCGTGATGGCCTGGATTCAGCGGCAGAGGCAGGGATTAGTGCAGTAATTCAACCCGGTGGTTCGATGCGTGATCAGGAAGTCATCGATGCAGCAAATGAGCACGGTATTGCCATGGTATTTACCGGTATGCGTCATTTCCGCCATTAATTATTTTTATTCGGGAAGGCATTCTATACTTTCCCGATCATTAACCCCATGATGGAATAATTACCATGAAAGCGATTACAGATTATCCTATTACAGAATTGAAACTGATCTATGGTATTTTACATGCTAATGTACAGGCCCACTTTGATTTAATGGATTCAGAATTATTGTCTGACCTGCAACAACATTTACAAAATACAGCAGCAGAAGAAGGCATTGATGTCACCCACCATACTCAATGGAAAGCCTGGCTGGATAATGAAGAACCACTGATATTTGATCAGGCTCCTGGTGATATAGGTGCCTGACACACTGAGCCAGATATAAAATAAAGATATTATTTTATATCTGCTAACAGGACGAGTAGCGAATAAAAAAGGGGCTTATTGCCCCTTTTTTATTACTTCTTTTTGGCGGTTTTCTTCTTCACAGCCACCTTCTTTTTCGTAGTCACTTTCTTCTTAGACGCTACTTGCTTTTTCGCGGTGACCTTCTTCCTGGGCGCTACTTTCTTCTTCGCGGCGACCTTCTTCCTGGATGCTGCTTTCTTTTTCGTGGCAACCTTCTTCCTGGATGCGACTTTCTTTTTCGTGGCAACCTTCTTCCTGGATGCGACTTTCTTTTTCGTGGTAACCTTCTTCCTGGATGCGACTTTCTTTTTCGTGGCAACCTTCTTTTTAGATGCGACTTTTTTCTTCGCGACGACCTTCTTCCTGGATGCGACTTTCTTTTTCGTGGCAACCTTCTTCCTGGATGCTACTTTTTTCTTCGTGGCAACCTTCTTTTTAGATGCGACTTTCTTCTTCGTGATAACCTTCTTCCTGGATGCGACTTTTTTCTTCGTGGCGACGACCTTCTTTTTAGATGCTACTTTTTTCTTCGTGGCAACCTTCTTTTTAGATGCGACTTTCTTCTTCGTGATAACCTTCTTCTTAGACGACACTTTCTTCTTCGCAGCAGCCTTCTTTTTCAGCGCAACTTTTTTCTTTGCCATTACTTTCTTCTTAGCACTTGTCTTTTTCTTAACTATGCTTGTCGCTGACTCAGTTTGTCCGTCATTTTCTGCTGTTCTGGCCAGCGGCCCAAGAACTTCACACAGGAGACTAAAAATATCATCAACATCACCACTGCCATCAATCGCTATATTTTTACTTTGTTGCTGATAGTAAGAAATCAACGGCTCAGTTTGTGAACTATAGACTTTAAGGCGATGACCAATGGTTTCTTTATTGTCATCAGCCCGTTGTATTAATTTACCTCCGCATTCATTACACACTTCAGCAAGAATTGGTGGTGAGGTATAAATATTATACATTTGACCACAATCAGCACAGGTTCTTCTACCGGTCAGGCGACGCATCAAGTCATCAAAATCCACATCGATCAATACTGTTTTTTCCAGCGGCTGATAAATGGTATTGAGCATATTATCCAATGCTTCAGCCTGAGGAATATTGCGCGGAAAACCATCAAGAATAAAGCCATAAAAGGCATCAGGTTCCTTCAAACGTTCTTCAATAATACCCAGTACAATTCCATCCGAGACCAGTTCTCCTGCTTCCATAGCCTCTTTAGCCTTAATTCCTAATGCCGTTTCATCCCGAACGGCAGCACGTAAAAGATCACCTGTTGAGATTTGCGGCACAGCGAACTTTTCAACTAATTTTTTTGCCTGAGTACCTTTACCTGAACCTGGAGCACCTAATAACACAATTCTCATTTTTTTCTCACTGAAAGGAATAATTTGAAATCACTGGTCTAACTAAACAATAGCAACAGTTATAACCCTATTAGGACATTCTAACTCAGAGATTAAGAAAGTAAAGTTCTGACCCATATATTCTTTATTTTCTTTAAGTTTATTTTTATTGCCACAAACAATTATCTGGCCTGTTTAATCATCTTCTGCTCTGCTATCTTAAGCAATACAATTGCGTTAAAATACTCGCCCAATTTACTTAAGTATTAATTTATATTATGAACGATGAGCAATTACTTCGTTACTCCAGACAGATTATGCTGCCTTACGTCGGTATTGAAGGCCAGCAAAAACTACTAGCAGCCAGAGTATTAATTATCGGTATGGGAGGCTTAGGTTCTCCTATAGCAATGTATCTCGCTGCGGCTGGCATTGGTCACCTAATTATTTGCGATTTTGATGAAGTTGATTTATCCAATTTGCAAAGACAAATTATTCATAGTTCTGAGCAGCGTATAGGTGATAATAAGGCATTATCAGCCAAGCAAACATTAGAACAATTAAATCCACACATACAAGTCACAGCATTAACAGAAAAACTGGATAAAGAGCAACTGGAAAATCAAGTTACACTGGCTGATGTTGTCCTTGACGGCACCGATAATTTCAGCTCACGTTTCTTACTTAATCAGATATGCTTTAATAGCAAAACCCCTTTAGTTTCCGGCGCTGCCATACGTATGGAAGGACAGGTCATTGTTTTTAGTAACCAGGGCGACGGAGCTTGTTATCGTTGCCTGTATAAAGATGATGCGGATGATACCGCCACTACCTGCTCAGAAAATGGTATTTTATCTCCGATTGTGGGCATTATTGGCAGTATTCAGGCAGTAGAAGCCATGAAAATTATTATGTCTATTGGCAAGACACTTGAATCACGCTTATTATTATTAGATGCCTTCACGATGGACTGGCGCAGTTTAAAATTACCGATTGATCCTCAATGCCCTGTCTGCTCAGTTAAATAGGCATCCTGATGAAATTAATTCTTGCTCCGATGGATGGACTGACGGATAGCTATGCACGCGAATTATTAACCGCTATTGGTGGTTATGACTTATGCATTACTGAATTCTTACGCGTAACTGACACCTTATTCCCTAAACGTGTTTTTTATCGACGCTTCCCGGAATTAAATCCTGAACACTGCAGCCCTAAGCATCAGCAGATCAGTCATACTCCATCAGGTGTTCCTGTTTTTTTACAGCTATTGGGCAGTGATAATACTGCCCTGGCTGAAAATGCAGCCAGGGCAGTACAATTAGGCGCTGCCGGCATCGATCTTAATTTTGGTTGTCCTGCTAAAACCATCAACCGTCGTCTGGGTGGTGCCAGTCTTTTAAAATATCCACAACGCATCAATGCTATCATCAGCAGTGTACGTCAAGCCGTACCAGAGCATATTCCAGTCACCGCAAAAATGCGTCTGGGCTATGATGATCAAAGTCTTGCTCATGAAAATGCACTGGCAATCCAGGAAGGTGGTGCTAACTGGCTCACTATTCATGCACGCACTAAAAAAGAGGCTTATCATCCACCCGCACATTGGCATGCTTTATCTGCTATTAAGCAATTACTGTATATTCCTATTATTGCTAACGGTGAGGTATGGTCGGTAGAAGATTACCTGCAATGCCGAACACTCAGTGGCTGTGATAGTGTTATGCTTGGACGCGGGGCTATGGTCACCCCTGATTTGGCTCGACAAATTAAGGCTCACTTAGGCCATCAAAAAAATGTCCCTTTAGACTGGACAGAAATTTGCCAACTCTTAACTGCTTTATATCAATTAATGCGGGATAATAATGAACTTGATAACAAGTATATTGCACCACGCCTTAAGCTATGGGTTAAGTGGCTAATGCCGACTTATACTCAGGCGGAAGAAATTTTTGGTTGTTTGAAACATATCAAAGATCCCCAGCAAGCCATTACTTTCATTCATTCCAGTGCTTCTAAGTAACTGCTCTTTTTATATAGGCAGTGTTTAAGACAAGCAAATTTTACACACCTCAAAAAAGTGAGCTGAATATCTGTGTTAATTTTGGTCGGTGGTCGGCACGCTCTGTTTTATTCAATAATCACAGACCGATGAAGGTCTGTGATTTAGCCCTCAATATAAGCCAGGGTGATAATAACATCAGTGCCTTTTTCTCTGGAAGAATTAATATGTAAATGCCCACTATGAGCTTCAATCATACGTTTAACAATACCCATCCCCAGACCTGTTCCACGGGTTTTGGTGGTAAAAAATGGTTCACCAATACGTTCTATCCTGGCCTTATCAATGACTTCACCCTGATTATTAATCACAATATCAACCGTGTGAGCTTGCGTATTGCATTGCACTGTTAATTCAATAGTACTGTTTTTATTTGCAGCCTCAACCGCATTTTGATATATATTAAGTAAAATTTGCTTTAAGCGATCACTATCTGCCTTAATCAATAAGGTCTCATTAATATTTTTTTTGTTCAGTTTATATTGTAACGATTGAGCAGCACAGAGAGCCTTATTACTCAACAAAAATTCATCTAAAAATGTAATTAAGTTTATGGTTGTTAAATCCAGCTGAACGGGCTTAGAATAAAGTAATATATCTTCAAGTAAGCGTTTCATTCGTGCCGCTTCACGGGAAGATATTTCAGCCCATTCCTGACCATCCTCATCAAGCTGCAGACCACTAAAATATTTTAACGACAGACCTATAGTGGTCAGTGGATTACGTACTTCATGAACAATACCTGAGGTAAACTCACCAATAGCAGCCAAGCGTCGTTGCTCAGCCATTTTAATCGTTTTACCAAAGCTATGAGTAACCAGATGAGCAATGTTATTAAGCAGTTCAATATGCTCTTCATTGTAGGCATTCACTTCTCTTGAAGCGAAAATTAACATACCCGGTACTTGTGTTTCCTGAGTGAGATGTAAAAAAATAGCACTATTCATTCCCTGTTGTGCCAACAAACCTAAAAATTCATAGTTTTTATTTTGCTTTGCCAGCTCAGTTAAATTTGAAATCAATAAGGGCTTATCACTTAACATGGCTTTTTCCAGTAGTGTACTTTCTACTGAAAACAAAGTTCGGGGCAGAGTCTGAGGTTTACCATCCATATAGGCTTTTTGTAGTTCCAGCATAGTGGCATTACCATTATGTAATAATACACTCGTCCAGTTGATGGGTAGAATAGATGAAAACTGCTCAGCAATAAAACCCAGAGTCTCATCCAGATCATCCCCCTGCTGTACGCGTTCAATCAATTGAAAAATTGAATGCAGACGCTGTGATAAGTGATTGAAACTATTGACGATGGAGGTAATTTCATTATTAGTGCTAACACTTACCTGATGACCAAAATCGCCTTTGGCTACTTTATCAAATCCGGCAACGGCCTTGTTCAGGGGAATAATTACTTTTATATAAAAACCTAGCAATGTGCTTAATGAAATAATAAAAGCCAGTGCGAGTATCATTTTATTGACAAAATTAATCCACTCAATACGCTGGGTCAATTCCTGCTGCAATTGCTGCACCACCACATCTTCAAGTTTTTTTATATTGCTCTGGTTCTTTAAGATATATTGTGCTGCAGCCGCAAGTTTGGGTAAATTATCCTGCCCATCCAGAGTCTCATTAAGTTCTTTGAAGTAATGATCCCAGTTCATTTGCAGGCGTGAGATTGTCTGCTTACTGGTTTTACCCAGGTTCAGATGAATATCATTATCCATATCGGTTAAATCAGACGTCAGGTGTTCATCCGCAAAACACTTGATAATTTCATTCTTATTCAATAATTGTGTTTTCAGATCATTGTAATACAGGTCAATATCACGCTTATAGGCTGTACTACTTTTCGGAGCATTCTTCAAATAATTCATACTTTGCATGTCCATAGAGCTGGTAATTAACTGCAGGCGATGGATTAAATGCAGTGCTGCCATTTCCTTACCACGCTCATCAATGGCATAAAGCGTATAGCTGATAGCAAAGGAAAAAAGTGACAATAATAATACCAGAATAGTAGTGATTTGAAATTTAAGTGAATGAATGAAATTATTTGACATTTTATTTTTACTTAGCATTATTCAGAAAACCAGGCCGTAACAGCCAACCATCAAAATTAACATAGCGATTCAGTTCACCCTTTTTAGATGTGCAACATTCACTTCGCTCAAACAATTGTCTACAAAAAGAGAGCACACTGAACATATCCTCCAAGCAGTTACTTAGCAGAATAACTTCTATATAAAAACATTTAAACATAAAGCCGACAGAGTGTGACTCTCGGTTTCTACATATTGAAAAGCATCATCGACTCAATCATAATGATTTTAATACCTCTTTTTACGAAGGCTAAGAAATACTATGTCTAATTTAGCACTAGACGCAAAAACAATGCCAGACAATCAATATACACTATTGGAACACCTGCCGGTGATGGCCCTTATCTGTGATGCTGCTGGTGTCATACATTATCTTAACCCAGAGGCCGAACAATTTGCACATAATCAATCATTACAAACAACAAAGATAAGTGATTTCCTTAGCGGCTTTAATATAGCCGACTTACACCGGGCAATTGTTCAGCTCAACGCTGATGAACAATTTAATACCCACTTAAAGTTTGGCCACCCTGAGCAATATTATCAATTAAGAATAGTGAAGGATCACTATAAAGATACCGATTATCATCATAACAAACAATATTTTTTACTATTTCTGAGCTTATTAAGACAACAGCCGCCATCAACAAAACAGAAACATCCTAATAGCCTGTTAAAAAAGAATTTTAAGGAATTAAAGCAATTTTCACGCTTAAGTGCCATGAGAGAAATATCAACATCCATGGCAGACAAATTAAACCAGCCATTAACAGCGATACTGTCCTATACACAGGCAATGCAACGTCTGTATAATAGTAATGCCAGTTCTGCAGAAATAATTGGTGCTATGGAACGTGTCGTGATTAATGCCAAAAATGCCGGGGAAATTATTCGTCAGATCCGACAACAACTTAAAACCAATACCTTAAATTATCAGTTAATTAATATTAATGAACTCATTCAGGAGAGTGTCAGCCTAACTGAACTGGATAACCCTGCCTTCAACATCAATTTAATCACTGACTATGCCCCCCCCCATAGTAAAATCTACGTTGATAAAATTCAACTTCGACAGGTTATATTCAGTCTGTTGAATAATGCCATTGATGCCTTATTAACGGCCAATATTCCACAGGCAGAAATAAAAATAAAAACACATAAAAGTGAACAATATTATACTATTAGCATTAGTGATAATGGTCCAGGATTACCAGGAGAAATAAAAAACAACCCATTTGAACCCTTTAGCAGTACTAAAATTAACAGTATTGGCATTGGCTTATCAATGTGTCATTATATTGTTGCCCTGCATCAGGGTCATATCAGCATTAAATCAGATGCGCACGGTATGACTATAGTCACTATTGTTTTACCCGTTAACATCACGCAACCAAAACAATTAAAAATAAATGGAGCACCTATTGTCTGAACAAATATCTTCTGTTGAGCTTACACAGCAGCAAACTGTTTTTATTGTAGATGATGAGCCTGATGTCAGAGCAGCATTACGCTTACTAATAAAGTCGGTTGGTTACCCCGTCGAATGTTTTCCCTCCGCTGATGAGTTCTTCAAGCAATTTGTTGCTGAGCGAAAAGGTTGTTTGATTCTGGATATTAGAATGCCCGGCATGAGCGGCATGGATTTGCAGGAAAAATTAGCATCAATGAATACCCTGCTGCCTATTATTATGATTTCCGGCCATGGTGAAATCCCCATGGCCGTTAAAGCAGTGCAAAATGGTGCCATTGACTTTCTACAAAAACCCTTCAGTGATCAACAATTACTGGATCGTATTTCACAGGCCATGACCATCGATAATGAACGCCACAATAACCATGACATTAAACAAACAGCACAAAACAAGTTTCAGAACTTAACACCGAGAGAACGCGAGATTTTTTTACAGGTCGTGGCGGGTAAACTTAATAAAGTGATTGCTTATGAGTTGAGTATCAGTACCCGCACGGTAGAAATTCACCGAGCAAAGGCAATGGAAAAACTGGGGGCTAAGAATTTATCTGAGTTGATTAATATTGCCAATATAATCAAACAAGATTAGCCTGCACTGGCCATAGGCAAATGCAGGCTCAATTACCTTTAGTTGAATCGTGGCACATAACCTACCCACTTGCCATCAACAGTCGTAACATCATTACTGGAGTTGGTCACGGTAACTGAGTGATCAGGATGAACACGTACAGACACAACCCCATCATCATTACAGGTCACTTGCGAACCATCTTCCAGGGTACAACCAAAAACCATTACACTTCTTCTCATTATTATTTACCTTTTATTAATACTTGAGTGATTTACTATGGAATTAATAGTACTCCTTTTATTGATCCAGATCAATAAAAATTAGTAATTGCTTATAAAATAATCACTTTAAACATTTTAGACAAAGTCTGTATCAATTAAAATTGCTTTTAGCATGGACAGAACACCAGCAAAAATAAATAATGGCTGACGTGGATATACTAATGAACAGTGAAGAGCTCTTTAAAATCCTGTCATTACCATGAGGGTTTACAATCATGCACTCAAAAGGGATGACAAACTTGCAAAATTGTGCTCTGATTCAAGTCTTAATTGACAAGCAAACATTATCAGCAATTGTACAAAGCTAATTGTTGAGCCTTAAATAGAGCATATTGATAAAATGCAGCCATTACCAACAAAAGAAACAGCACAGTGCGATAACACACAAAAAGATGCTCAATATTTTGAAACCGTGATCATCGGTACAGGATTTTCAGGATTATTAGCCGCTATACATTTGAAAAAAAAGAATTTTAATAATTTCATCTTGTTAGAAAGAAGCGCTGACATCGGTGGAACCTGGCGAGACAACTCGTACCCTGGGGCTGAAGTGGATATTCCAACCAGCTTGTATTCTATTTCCTTTATTCCTTATAAATTCAAGAAAACCTATTCCCCGCAAAGCGAATTACTCAAATATACGAACTACGTTATCGATAAGTTTACTATCAGAAAGCAGACAAAAACAAAGCAGACAGTCACAACACTGACTTATAATGAGGAAAAGCATTTGTGGCATGTTAAGGTCAAATCAGGCGAGAGCTATATCGCTCGCTTTATTATCGATACCAGTGGAGTACTGGCAAACCCGCATATTCCTCACATTAAAGGTGAGGACACATTTCAAGGAGCTAAATTCCACACAGCGCAGTGGGACCACAGAATTCCTTATGAAGGAAAACGTGTTGCGGTTATAGGCTCAGGATGTTCAGCGGCTCAAGTTGTTCCCGCCATTGCAGGCCAGGTGGACAAATTAACTTTATTTATGGGCAAGGCTCAGTGGATAATTCCACGTTCAGACAGAAATTACGGTTCTGTAGAACGTTTCATTCGATATTTGCCTGGGATACGACATATCAACCGTTTTATCATTTTTAGCTATCATGAAGTGCGCTTTGTTGCATTTCGCCGCTATCCATTGACATTAAGACTCAGTAAATTTATTAAAAATCTGTATCGAAAAACATTAAAAAAGAATCTGGAAAAATATATCGATGACGACAAGTTACGTCAACATATGATGCCCGATTATGAATTGGGCTGTAGACGCGTCATACCGACAAATACTTATCTGCCAGCACTTTCCCGAAAAAATGTTGATGTTGATATCAGCGGGATAGAAAGTATAACGTCTACAGGGATTTACACCAAAGAAGGTAAAAATATACCTTTGGATATCATTATTTATGCCACAGGATTTTATGCTTATTCCAATATGAAAAAGGCACTTTCATTTCAGGTGTATGGAATGGGCGGTCGAAACCTGAATAGTGAATGGGAAACAGAAATTGCCTCTTATAAGGGCATCACCGTTTCAGGTTATCCTAACTATTTTAAAATAAATGGCCCTAACACGGGCACAGGCCATAGTTCACAATTATGTTATATGGAAACGATGGCTAACTATATTGTTCAGGCTATTAGTGCCATAAAACGAGACAAAAGCATTAAAGCCATCGATGTTAAGCGTCATCTTCAAGATGAATACATCACCGAAATGAAAAAGAATATGAAATATACGGTTTGGCAAAATGGCAGCTGTAAGGCATTTTATAGAAAAAACATGACTGGTGAAGTCACCAGCCTGTCACCAGAATCCGTAATCCGATTTATATTTTCACGTAAATGGTTTCACTTGAGTGATTATAATTTATTGAAGTGAAGTAGTGGGCTGTTGAGAAGAGTGTGTGAATAATTTTGGCTACGTCTTATTCGGAGAAAAAATGCGATATTTATATATTTTTTTCATATTGAATATGCCTAATGCTTTTGCCGCTGAAGATAGTATCTCCAATATGCTGGAAAGCCTGCGTCAAAAAAGTGAACTGCACCATCAAACAAAAAAAGAAGATGCTGGAGTTGTTACTATCTACACTCGTGAAGAATTAGATAGGATACAAGCATATACCTTAAATGATATTTTAAAATCAGTACACTTTTTTACTTATCAGGAAGGCTCTGTAGGTACATCCAACGTAGCTTTTGCTAATATGCCTGTAACCTATCTGCCCGCTTTTCGATTGTATATTGACGATCATGAAGTCAGTTCTTCCTATTTCGGTAGTGCCTTTTATATTTACGGTGACATGAATCTGGGCTTTGTCGATCATATTGAAATATACACCGGCAGTAATGCCATTGAATTTGGTAATGAAACTTCTTTTTCAACCATCCGCCTTTATAGTAAAAACCCTAAGCGTGAAAATGGTAGTCAGCTACAGCTATTAACGGATAATCGGCATTCATCATCAGCTTATATTTATCATGGAGGAAAAAATGATGACTTTGCATACAACATTTATGCCAGTGGTAATAATATCAAACGTGAAGAATTTTCTTATAAGGATACAGAACTTTCCAAAGATGCAAAAAAATCTCATCTGTTTTTAACATTAAAAAATAATAAATTTAGCTTTATTATCAATCGTTATGATTCGTTACAAGATGCATTTTCCGGCTATGGGAGGCAAAAAACTCCAACAGGCAAAAATGAAATTGATAAATACCATCAATTCATTAATCTGTCTTATCATTTCACCGATATGCTAAACACCTATTTCAGTTATGATAACTCCACTTCAAAGATGAATCTTCACGAGGAGAATGGTTATAACAGAGGAACAAGTAGTTTTTTATATTCCAAATGGACGGAGAATATATCTAAGGCAGGCATTAAGGGCAGTATAAACACAAATGATTCTTCACAGCACATCAAATATGGTTATGAGTATACACAAAAAAAATTAAATCCACAAAATTTAGCCTACGACAACATCAGTAATTTAAATGTAAAAGGGCCTACGGAACTAGTAATAAATTCATTATACCTTCAGGACACATTCAAAGTATCAAATAGTGCTAATGTCATCGCTACTATTAAGGTAGATAACTATAAAGATAATGATGAGATTAATGGCATTATTGAACCAACTTATCGAGTAGGTTATATGCACAAGTTCAGTGATAAATATAAGGCCAAAGTATTTTTCAACCAATCCAATATTTATCCCTCTTTTTTTTATACCACTACTTTTTCCGCTAAGCCGCAAGTAAATGCTAAATTAGATCCGGTTAAGATTGACAACCTGAGCGCTGAAGCAACAAAAATAAATAATAAATATACAATTAAAGTCGGCATGATATATTCCAACGTTAAAAATAATGTATTATTTGATCCCTATTCTGGACAGTATAAAAATAGCAGTCAAAATAATCGCATGTCATCTGTTTTTTTTGAACTTAACTATCATTTTGATCTATTTAACACACTTTATTTTGATACTTACAAAAGTCATAATTTAGAAGGCTTTGAATACAGCTCAGGTTCAGGGGCAACGCTAAGGCTACTTAATCATTATAATAAAATTAACTTCTTTAATGAGTTAATTTTTCGCTCTTCTTACACCAGCATAGATAATACAAAAATTGATTCTGGCTATGATTATTCTCTAGGAATAACCTATCAATTCAATAAAAAGCTTTTGCTGAGTTTTAAGGGGGAAAATATACTTAATCAAGCCGTTAAATCCTCAATCACTCAAATTGGTTCCGTTAATAATAATGATAGAAACTATATACTTGGCATGGAGTACAGCTTTTGAAGCCTGCTTTCCTGCCATTTTTATTTTTATTTTTATTTAATTCAGTTAACGCATCTGAAAAGGTTAGCAGTATAGAGAATAAAATCATTATGAATATGATTCATTCATTGACTCATGTTGATGAAATTTTAGTTTATACCGACAGTCCAAAAATTAAACAAACTTTAAGAAATTCTGAAATAAAGTTTGTCAATCAATGTGGCATGGCAACAATAGCAATTATCAAGACAAAAAAATACGTCAGTAAATGCAATAATGTTATTGTTTTAACCCTGGAGTATGATTTACTTAATGTCTACCCAAATAGTGTCGCTTCTTTCTTTTGGCAAAAAGGGAGACCTAATATTGTTTTTATAGAACCTCGATTAAAAAAACAAAAAATTATAATTAGTAGTAAATTTAATGATTTTCTTGAAGATTCCATATGGTAAGACATTTAAATATTTGGGTTTATATTTTAGGTATTATCAGCATACTCTCATTAATTGCTTATCTTTATATTCTTTTTTCTGAAAAAGAGTATGAAATAAAAAATAACATGCTCAATCATCAGTTAGAAACCATTGAAATTCAAAAACACAAAATAAAAGACTGGCTTCATGGTAATTGTAAAGATATTAAAAATATCAATGACTGTATTTTACATAATCATGGCATATCTTCACAACTAAATAAACTACTGTCTATTATTATCAATCAGGATGTACGATACGCTTTTTTAGTCTATCAGGATAGAAAAGGACGCTATCGATTTATGGGTGATGGTGCTGAAAACCCAGCAAAAGTAATGCAAAAAATTGACCCTGACAATAAAGTACTTTGGGACAAAAGCTATGCCTCTTCAAGCAAAATAATTATTTCCTCACATAAAAATACTGATGGCTTATGGTTAACTTACCTTTCTCCAATAATATCAAAAAAAAACCATACTACAAAACTAATATTAGTAACTGATTTTTCCACGTTTTTAAATAAAAAAATTCAAAATACTATAGCTCCAATTAAAACCATATTATTTTATATACTGGGCATCACTATCATTATATTTATCATTGGTATCATTCAGATGATCATGTATTTCCACGCAAAACAGGAGGGATACACTGATGAATTAACAAAGCTAAATAATCGTAACTACCTGAGAAAAATATTAGATGATAAATTCCTCTATAACAAATACATTATAGCCATGGTTGACATTGACTATTTTAAAAAGATTAATGATCAATATGGCCATGACTTTGGTGATTTCGTTCTAAAAAAGGTAGCCGAACTGTTTACTGATTCTATTAATAAGAATGACTTTGTTTTTAGATATGGTGGTGAAGAATTTTTATTTTTATTACAAAAAAAACACTATAAAAAACATTTAGACTTACTAATGAATGGCATTAGAAAACTTGACATAAATAGTTATAAATCAAATAGAGGTGTTAACATTAGTATTTCAATTGGTGTTAATAGTGAATTACACCGATATAAAAATTTTTCTGATATGATAAAAAGTGCCGATATTGCATTATATCAGGCAAAGTTTAATGGCCGAAATCAAATTATCTACTATTCAGATGAAATTGATAATACTATCATCAGCAACTTTCATGTTGTTCACGCTGCATTGGATGAAGACCGAGTATTTTGTGAATACCATGCTATTATAAATACCCATAGCAAGACTATATATAAATATGAAGTGTTAGTTAGAATTATCGATACCGATGGGAAAATTCTATACCCTAATAGTTTTATTGAACTCATAAAAAACACCAATATATACACTGACTTGACAAAAAGAATAATTCATATTGCTATTAATAAATTTCTAAACATTGATAAGTATAGCTTTAGCATTAATTTAGGTCTGCAAGATTTTAATAATAATGAAATTATAAGTTACCTTCTGGATGTTATTGAACAGCATCCTAGATTGCTTAATTTAATGAGTATTGAAATCCTCGAATATGATAAGGTTGATAATGAGGAAAATTGTATCAATGTTATTAAGTTACTGCAAAGCAAGGGTTTAGAAATTGCTTTAGATGATTTTGGCAGCGGCTATGCCAATTTTTCTACCATTTTATCCTACCAGTTTAATATTATAAAAATTGATGGCGCCATTATCCAAAGAATCAATACGGATGATAAAGCAATAAAAATTGTAGAACTCATTGTCAATTTTGCTAAGGCACAAAATATAATTATTGTTTGTGAATTTGTATCTTCAAAAGAAATTTATGATATTTTAGTATCAATAGGGGTTCGTTATATGCAAGGATATTATTTTTCTAAACCGAGTAAAGAACTGCTTTAAATACATAGCACGTTTGCTAGTCTATTAGTCATTAAAGCAAACTAATCAATAATTGCTTATCCAGACTCATTTGCTGATAAATTGATTCTGCTAACTTTTGATTCAAAGGCTGCTTTGTTTTTCCTGTCAGCACAAAGCCTAAATCACCATCAATCCAAAAGGATTGATTAAATGAGTCGTGATTAAACACCTGACTGCCATGATTTATAGCAGTTTCATTTGCAGCCCACCTGCCCCGTTTTATATAGAGCGTAATACGATTTCCGTTATCATCCTGATACATATATTGTGCAGCCATACGCTCTCTGGTAGAAGGCAATAATCGACCGCCAATCAGTGCAAATTGATATTGCTGCAGATCCGGTGCATTTAATGTTGTCTTTAATCGTTTGGACAACCAAAGATTCATCTGCTGCTGTTTATCTGCTTTAACCTCAACTGGATGTAATTTTTCAACACTAAAGACCGTATGTGCAAACAGTGCAGGATTTTTGAGATCCTGAACAAACAAATCATTGCTTGAGTTACCGGGCTGACTCCATTGCCAGCCAATGATCGTGCCAAAACAAAAAAATACAATAGATGCTGCAATAGTTTTAAGATAATCATGACTCGATTGAAAACTGCTATTGAGTAAATGCGACGGAATATCAGCATCAAATACTGGCTGGTAGAGAGTCTTGAGTGATTCATCAATTTTCTGGTATTCAGCTAATTTCTGTTGCGCAAGACTATCCTGTTGCAGACGCTGCTCAAAAGCTGTGATTTGTTCAGCAGTTAATGTTTTATCAAGATAAGATTGAATTTCTGAATTTGATATAATCTCTGGCATAATAAAACTCACTTTATTCTTCTTAAATAAGAAGTATTATTGTTTAATTTTTCTGTTGATAGTCGCAGTCTCATTTTATCTCGACTGCGATGCAGACGAGACATCACCGTTCCCATAGGAATATCAAGTATTCCCGACACTTCTTCGTATGAAAAGCCTTCTACAGATACCAGCAATATGACTTCTTTCTGACTGGCGGGCAAGCTTTCCATGTGCTGCTTAAGTTGTTGTATATAATAATCCTGTGAAGGCTCTTCTAATGAGGATACGTTGTTCAGAATTTCATTATCTACATATTTGTAAGCGCTTAATGGGCAGCGTTCTTGGCCTTTTCTAATTCCAGTTTTTTAAAATTCCAGGGAAGCAATACTTCCAGTTCTTCAACCGTATCAGCATAAGGTAAGCGGGTTAATACATCGACCA
>Ga0256844_10000116_pt1 | contig 32798 bp, 37 predicted proteins | sample MusselsmetaG_FD_189100 | JGI IMG/M metagenome (GOLD analysis project Ga0256844, IMG submission 189100) | Mussel associated microbial communities from hydrothermal vent at the East Pacific Rise, Pacific Ocean - Mussels | ecosystem: Host-associated > Mollusca > Shell > Unclassified ... | reverse complement strand
AGCTGACCAGTACTAATAGTACGTTCGTCTTTTTTATTAGTTCATTTATTTGAACACACTTTCGTTCACTACCTTATTTAGTGTATACCACAAATAAGTAGTACCTGTTTGTTATTTAGTTATAACATTGTTGACTTTAACAATTATACTTTAATGAGTTTACTCATTTATATTCTATGTTACGAAATGACATAGAACATACAACCCTTTGACACTAACAGTCAAAGATAAGTACATTTAAAGAGAATTATTTCTTAAGTGTCTTTATCTTTGATTGTCTAGGTGGCTATAGAGAGGGGGAAACGCCTGGTCCCATTCCGAACCCAGAAGCTAAGCCCCTCATCGCTGATAATACTGCAGGTTTCACTTGTGGGAATGTAGGTCGTTGCCTAGTTCGTCATTAAAACAATCACATACACTTTTTTATTTACTCCGCGTTACGAAAAAAACTCATGTACATATGTACACTTCATTTATCCGTGCCTTGATTAAATAAAAAATTGCATGCGCTTGATTTAATGACTTTGTCAATTATTTCTTACTTTTAAATCTTTAAATCTTACTAGTTCTCAAGTTTTACTTGGTAGCTCATATATTAGTCTGCATTCCCAAGTAGAACCTAAACTCTATTACAATAATCATTATTCCGTCATTCCCAACTTGATTGGGAATCTAGTTGCTTATATGTTCTATTTAGATTCCCAATTAAGTTGGCAATGACGAGGACAATATATATTTTAGTGACTATTATGTGACAAAATTGTTACAAAAATGCACATTGTGATAATGTTATCACAAAATATAGATTTTTCTTATATCAAAAACTTTTGATGTGATATATAAATTATTAGTATATTTAAGCAAATAAGAGCATTATTATAATTTATATAAATTTTAATCATTAATAATTTATATAATAACTCTTAAAGTTGCTATTATTATAATTTTTTCTGATATATCTAAAAAATAATTTAAGATTTAATTAAATTTTTATCACATATAATGCTTGCAGTCGAAATAGTTAATACTATCTCAAAATTTTGATATTACTCTGAGGAGAGAAAATGAAAAAAACAATTAAATTAGCTGTAGTAGCAGCATTAGCTTTAGGTACAACATCTGCATTTGCAACAAATGGTTCAAACTTAATTGGTACTGGTGCAAAAGCACGTGCAATGGGTGGAGCTACAATAGGTATTGCCCAAGGAGCAGAATCTGGTTTATCAAATGGTGCTTTAATTACTTCTATTGATGGTACTGAAATTGCATTTGGTGGTACTCTTTTTATGCCAAAAGTAAGTACAAATTTTGGTGCAGGCGCTACTGACAGTGAAGCTGATATGAGTATGATTCCAGAAGTTTCAATAGCAACTAAAATTTCTGATAATTTTTATGCTGGTATTGGTATGTGGGGAACTGCTGGTATGGGGGTTGACTATAGAGTAGATCCAAATGTGATGAGAATGGTTACAAATTTACAATTAATGCAGTTTGGTGTTCCTTTAGCATATAAAATGAATGATTTTAGTTTAGCAATTACTCCAGTACTTCAATACGGTTCTTTAGATATTAATTATAATAATGGAGCTAATGTTGGAGCTGGTGTTGCTCAAGATTTAGCATTTGGATTTAATTTTGGTGCTTCATATGAAATAGCTGGCGTGACAATTGGTGCTATTTATAAATCAGAGATTGAGATGGAATATAAAGGACAACTTTCTAATGCTCTTCAAAATTTTGGTGCAACAACATATACTAATGATACATTATCAACACCAGCAGAGATAGGAATTGGTGCTAGTTACAAAATAAATGAGCATACAATAGCTCTTGATTATAAGCAAATTGCATGGTCTTCAGCAGCGGGTTATGAAGATTTTGAGTGGGAAGATCAAGATGTAATCTCTATTGGTTATGAGTATGCCACTGATGGCTGGGCTGCACGTATTGGTTACAATTATGCTGCTAGCCCTATAAGTGAACAAAGTCTTGCTGGTGGTCTAAATGCGGCAGGTATATCTTATGCAGCAATTAATGCATTAAACTTATCTGGTTTCCCTGCTATAGTTGAGTCACATATTACACTTGGTGGTAGCTATACTCTTAATAAGCAAACATCTGTTGATTTAGCTTATGTATATGCACCTGAAGTTACAGAGTCATATGCGAGTCATAATGGTGTTAACCCATTTACTGTAACAACTACGCATTCTCAAACAAGTTTAAGTGCAGCAGTTAACTTTAACTTCTAGTATATAACTAGACAAAGATTCTCCTTCATTCAATGTCGCCTTAAGTGGCGGCATCCTATTTTTTCACACTTCAATAACAAAGTTTATCTACATTGTAAAAAATACTTGATATATAACATTTTATGATACAATGATTAAAGAAATTATGTGACTATTTTGTGATAAATAGAATCAATAAAAATAAGGAAATAAAATGATAAATAAATTAATAAAATCAACAATCGCTCTATCGCTTGTTGCAACAGTTGCGTTTAGTGCGGATGCAGTACGTTTTAACGTAATACCTGGCGATCAAGAAGATAAGTATGAAGAAGAGTTTTTACCTTCTCTTGAGGAGGCAACAGGCTTCTCTATGAGTGATCCACATGAGAAGATTAATGATGCGTATGAGAAACGTTATGGTAATCCTGAAGATCCTGATTATGACAAGGCATGGACTGTTAACCTTGATAATTTAGGTTTTTTCTCTATCTCTAATGATGTAGCACTCTATCCAATTCTTAAAAAAGCTCCACAAGCTGCTGGTTTTGCTCCATTTAATCTTTTAATATATAAAAATAAATCTGAAGATGTAACATATGTAGGTCATGTTGACCCTGCTGCAATGCTTGATATTACTGGTGTAAAAGATAAAGGTGCTCGTGATGCATTTATCAAAATGTATGAGCCTCTTGATGCATATGTGACAAAAGAATTTGGTGGAAAAGTTGTAACTTCTTCATATGATAAGCTTCCTGCAAAACCTATGATGACTTTTGAATTTGATGTTCCTGCTGGAGTTGATATAACTGAGTGGACTGAAGAGTTTCAAGAAGGATTTGAAGGTGCATTTGAAGATAAAAAATACATCATCGCTGGCTTTAAGAACTTTAAAGAGACTTACGAAGAAGATTTAGAGATGGAATTTGCTGAATATGATGCTTTCTTCGTATATGGTTTATGTCACTTTACATTCTCATATAACATCTTTAACAAAGGTCGTGGAGATGCTGGTGTATTTGCACCGTGTGCTATGTACTTCTACATTAAACCTGGAACAAATAAAATGATAGTTGGTATGCCACGTCTTTCTGTTTGGACTTCTATTATGAAGTTTACTGATAAAGAGAAAATTAAGTGGACTAAAATAATTGACGATGAAATCATCGACATTATGATCAGATTAGGAGCTAAAGAGATATGAAAAAAATATTATTAACGCTAATAACTGCTACGGTGGTTATATTTTCAGGTTGTGCTAGTAAAAGTCCAACACCTGAATCAAAAACTGGTTTAGAGGGTACTAAGGTTAATACTTACCTTGTTGGTGAGTATGTAGATGTTGCAACTGCAAAGTCTAAACTAGAAGCTGCCGGTTTTGAAGTAGTTGCTAAGTATGCATCTATAAAAAAAGGTACAACTATTGTTTTTACAAATGCGGATATCAAAGCTGAGGCTACTAAATCTGGTCGTGCTTTTGCAGCTGTTCTTCGTCTTTTTGTTGATGAGAAAGAGAAGATGATTAGTTTTTCCAACCCAGTATATTTCGGTAAAGCATTTATGCAAGATGAGTATAACCACACTGTTTTTAATGGTGCTTTAGAGAAAATAAATGGAGCATTCCCTGGTCTTAAAGCCTCTCCTGATGAGTTAGAGTTTGATGATTTAGCTGGATACCATTTTATGGTAAGTATGCCTTACTACGAAGATCTAGATGAGCTTGGAAAACCTGGTGTAAATACTGCTGAATTAGTTGAAAAAGCTAAGAGTTTTAAAAAGGGTAAGGCTGTGGTTTTTGAACTTAAATTATCTGAAACAAGTACTATTTTAGGATATGACCTAGGTAAACGTACGAAAAAATTTGTTAAGAAAATTGGTCGTGCTAACGCCGCTATTTTACCGTGGATTGTATCTATAGAAGATGGTAAGGCACGTGCACTTAATGCGAAGTATTATATAGCTCTGAGCTACCCACTACTTGATATGAATGGATTTATGGGGATAATGACAGTTCCGGGTGCAATTACTAAAGATTTAGAGAAAGCTTTTAAATAAGGGCTTGATTAAGGCTTATAGCATCTAGCTTTTGCCTAGAAGTTTCAGAAAAAAGGGGTTTATGTGAAAAAAGTGTTTTTATTCTTATTTTCATCGTTGTTAGTGTTGAGTACAAGTTCTTTCGCAAAGGATGTTAGTGCTTATTTAGTTGGTGCTCATGTAGGTCTTGATACTGTAAAAAATCGATTAAGTAGAGCTGGCTTTGAAGTTATTGCTGAGTATACACCTGTAAAAGATGGCACAACAGTTGTTTTTACAAACAGTGCTCTTAAAGCACAAGCTGCAAAAGAGAAACGTGCTCACGCAGCTGTACTTCGTGTTTTTGTAGATGATAGAGAGAAGATGATTAGTATTACTAATCCTGTCTATTTTGGTCGTGCATTTATGCAAGATGATTATGACTCTGATGTTTTTGAAGCGCAACTAGCTTCTATTGAGAGTGTATTTAAAGGTCTTGAAGGTTCAGTTGACAAGTTAGATGAAGATGATATTGAGGGTTTTCATTTTATGATGGGTATGCCTTATTATGAAGATCCTGATGAACTTGCAGAGGGAAGCAGTGATGAGCTACTTGAAAAAGTAAAAGCTTATAACGATGGTAAAAATATTATTTTTGTACTGAAGCTTTCTGATAAAAGTACTTTGGTTGGTTATGAGATAGGAGTAGAGACAAAAGGGTTCATTAAAGATATTGGACGTGCTAATGCAGCCGTTCTTCCTTATTGTATCTCTATAGAAGATGAAGTAGCTACAGCTTTAGCTGCTAAGTATTATCTTGCAGTTTCATATCCACTACTGAGTATGGGAGAGTTTATGACAATTTCTTCTGTTCCTGGAGAGATTTTAGATGACTTGGAGAAGCCGTTTAAATAGTAAGTAGTTAAGGTATGCATTCCCAAGTGAAACTTGGGAACGAGAGTGAATGACGAGTGAGGAAAGTTATGGTGCTTTAGCACCGGTACCTCGAACTTGTTCGAGGATTCCTTCTAGATCATTACCGCTTCGCGTTTACCCTCTTTTATCTCACCGATTAGATAGCCATCTGTTTTTGATAAAATTTTCTCAACATTTGCATCTTCAACTACAAGTATCATTCCAACACCCATGTTAAATGCTCTAAACATTTCGCTACGCTCAATATGAGGAGCCATTAGTTCAAAGATTGGAAGAACTTTTATAGAGTTCTCTTTTACTTCTGCCATTAGATTCTCAGGAAGAACACGAGGTAAGTTTTCAACAATTCCACCACCAGTGATATGAGCCATTGCAACTATCTCATTTCGGAGTAGCTTGAATGTTTTTACATAGATATTCGTAGGTTCTAGCAGAGTTTCGATAAGAGGTTTACCATTGAAGTCATCCTCAAATTTCATTCCCATTTTTTCAAATAGAACTTTACGTGCAAGAGAGAAACCATTTGAGTGAAGACCTGAACTTGGAAGAGCTATCAGTTTATGACCAGCACGAACAAGTGAAACTCTATCCATCTCAGATTTTTCGCACACACCAACTGCAAAACCAGCTAGGTCATAATCATCCTCAGAGTACATACCAGGCATCTCAGCAGTCTCCCCACCGATAAGTGCACATTCACTGCGTTTACAACCCTCAGCTATACCTGCGACAACATTAGTTGCGTTTTTAACATCAAGTTTACCAGTAGCGTAGTAATCAAGAAAGAAAGATGGAGTTCCAAAGTTACATAACAAGTCATTTACACACATTGCAACTAAATCAATTCCTACTGTGTTATGAATACCGCTATCAATAGCAAGTTTTAGTTTTGTGCCAACACCATCAGTTGCTGCTAACATTACAGGTTCTTTAAAACCAGTTGGCAGTTCAAACGCACCTGCAAAAGAACCTATACCACCCATTACACCGGGTATTTTAGTAGATTTAACAAGGGGTTTGATATTTTCAACGAAACTATTACCAGCGTCTATATCAACACCGGCATCTTTGTAGCTAATTTGGCTCATTAGGAACTCCATTTATAAAGTACGGAATTATATCTTATGTGAGTTTAGATAAGTGTTAAGTTGCAAGGGTACAGTTGATTTTCTCAAAAAATTTATTTTTGTAGCTTTAGGGGGTTGTAGGGACTTTGAGTCCCTGCCATTATAATGGGCTTTGCTCATTATTGTGAGTCTTAATTTGGAAGATCACATTTTTTAGAAATGATACATAGTGGACAGAAGTTAAGTAGACCTGCTAAAAGAGGAATAGCACCTAAATAAAACCAAACTATACCAGTAACAACACCTGCTGTAATAAGTGCTAAACCTAAGATTATACGAAAAACTCTACAAAATGTTCTAATTTTATTAAAATCCATTTTATTCCTTTGTGAAATATTTGTGTAATTATAACCATCTTTATTGTAAAACAATGGTTTAATTATCAAGTAAGCCTTAAATATATGTAAGTTTTAAGGTTTTTAAAACTTATAAAGACAAATATGCTAAAATCGCGTTAATTAAATAAGGAATTATTAAAATGAGAGAATTTATTTACCCTGAAATGATGGTTCATGTACCAGTTTGTACAAATAAAGTACCAGAGAATGTTTTGATTATTAGTGATAATGCTGATTTACTAAGTGCTGAAATGCAAAAACATAATAATATTGGTTCAAAAGTTATAGCTTGCAACCTTGATGCTCTACGTAATGAAGCTGACGCTAGTGCTGATGTTGTGATTTGTGAAATGAGTGGAGATGCAGCAGTTGTTGGACATATCTCACGTGTTTTAAAAGAGGATGGTCAGCTCTCTATTGTTCATGACTCTTTAGATGAAACAAAGAGCAACAGTATACTTATGCAGGTTTTAGGTAAGTACTTTAAAATCATTATGCCTTACAATTTAGGGAATGGCACAACCTCTCTTTTAGCATCAAAAGAGTATCATCCTACTGCTGATATAATTCTACAGCGTTCAGATATGATTGATGGTTTAAATTTTTATAACTGTGATATTCATATAGCTGCGTTTGCAATGCCAAACTATATTCGTAAAGAGTACTTAGGAATTATCAAAAACTAACTATTATGAATTACACTATAATGAGCAAAGCCCATTATAGTGGCAGGGACACAATCTCCCTACAACCCCCTAAAGCTACAAGAAGTAAACTTCTTGAGATTAAGTTGGGGAGTATTTAACTTTAGGACTTGAAATGGCGTTTGAGTATGCAATAGCGTTAACAGGTGGTATAGCAACAGGTAAAAGTACTGTTGCCTCTTTGATGGCCCTTAATGGTATGAGAGTGATTGATGCAGATACGATTTCACATGAGATTTTAGATGCATCTTCCTCTTGGGTTAAAGAGACTTTTGGAGATGAGTATATAAACGGTTCAAAAGTAAATCGTACAAAACTTGGTTCACTTGTCTTTTCAGATGATAGTGCTAAGAAAATACTTGAAGATTTTTTACATCCTAAAATTAGAGATGAGATTGAAAAACGTTCTATCAAGCAAGATAGTTTTAAATTCCCCTATCTTATAGACATTCCCCTCTTTTTTGAAAATGGTGCTTATGATATTAAAGATAGTGTAGTTGTTTATACTCCTAGAGATGTACAGTTGGAACGTTTTATGAAACGTAACGGATACAGTGAAGAAGAGTCATTAAAGCGAATAGCATCTCAAATGCCAATTGATGAGAAAAAAGAACGAGCAACTTGGGTAATAGATAACTCTAAAAAATTAAAACATCTTCAGCAGGAAGTTGAGGATTTTGTCGATATAATTAAAGCTAAATACTTATAAGAGAATTATTTTCTCACCGATAGGTGTAGCTTAAGTGAGGGGAATTTTAAAAGAATTCACTTCTTTTTAAAGGAGGTAATATGCAGATTTATAAATATAGTGCAAATGGAAATGACTTTGTTATTTTTCACTCAGATACTAAAGTAGATAGAAGTGAATTGGCACGTGAGCTTTGTCATCGTCAAGATGGTATTGGTGCTGATGGTCTGATAGTTATAATTCCTCACGTTGATTATGATTTTGAGTGGCAGTTTTATAATTCTGATGGTAGTACAGCGGAGATGTGTGGCAATGGCTCACGTGCTTGTGCTCACTATGCATTCAAACATGGTTTGGCTCCTAAAAATATGAGCTTTTTAACTGAGGCAGGCGTCATAAACGCAGAGGTAGATGGAGATATGGTTCTGAGTGAACTTACTCCTCCAAAAATCATCGATAAAAATATAGAGTTCAACACTAAATCTTGGTGGTTACTTGATACGGGTGTTCCTCATCTTGTTAGTTTTACTCAAAATATTGAAGAGTTTGATATTGAGGAAGCTAGAGAGTTAAGATATAAATATAATGCTAATGTGAATATCGCTTTTGTTGATGGTCAAAATTTACGAGTTAGAACTTATGAGCGCGGTGTTGAAGATGAAACGCTGGCTTGTGGAACTGGTATGGCTGCTTGTTTTTATAGGGCACTACAAGAGGGTCTAGTTCAAAACAATATAGAAGTTTATCCAACAAGTGGCGAAACACTGTATCTTGGCATGAATGATAGAACGATTACTTTTCGTGGAGAAGTTAAAAATACTTTTGTGACTGAGTGGGCAGTATAAACTAGATTCCAGGTTTGCTATGCCCTTTGGGTACAAGCCCGAGAATGATGAAAATTCTGTCATCCTCAGCTTGACTGGGGATCTAATTATAGTCCAGCAGCCTCAACTATTTTTGCTTGATGATCAGTTATAAGTGGTTCTACAACTTCATCAAGAAGTCCACCATTCATAATTTCATTTAAGCGGTATAGCGTAAGGTTGATTCTATGATCACTCATACGGTTTTGAGGATAGTTGTAGGTACGAATACGACCACTTCTATCTCCACTACCAACTTGAGCAGCACGTTCAGCTGCATTTTCAGACTGCTGTTCTTGCATTTCAAGATCATAAAGTCTAGCTTTTAGAACTTTCATAGCTTTTTCACGATTTTTATGTTGAGATTTTTGGTCTTGGTTGGTTACTACTAAACCAGATGGCAAGTGAGTAATTCTAACAGCCGAATCCGTAGTATTTACAGACTGACCACCACAACCAGATGAACGCATAACATCAATCTTTAAATCTTTATCTTCAATAACAACTTCAACATCATCAACTTCAGGCATAACTGCTACTGTAATTGCTGATGTGTGAACACGTCCTTGAGACTCTGTCGCTGGAACACGTTGAACACGGTGAGTTCCACCTTCATATTTCAACCGACTATAAACCTGTTCACCTTTAATAAGGGCAGTAACCTCTTTAAATCCACCTGCATCAGATGGTGATGTACTTATAAGCTCAATCTTCCAACCACGAAGGTCAGCATAACGAGTATAAGCATCAAAAAGATCCCCAACAAAGATTGCAGCTTCATCACCACCAGCACCAGCACGAAGTTCCACGATGATATTTCTATCATCATTTGGATCTTTTGGTAGAAGAAGGGTTTTAATATCTTCTTCTATAATTGCTTTTTGTGGTTCAAGCTCTTTAAGCTCCTCTTTTGCCATTTCGCCCATTTCAGCGTCACTAAGCATATCTTTTGTATCTGCAATATCTGCGATTAAAGCTTGATACTCTTTTGCTTTTTCAACGATTGGTAAAAGATTTGATTGTTCTCTGGAGAGGTCTGTCATACGTTTGATGTCAGAAGTTATATCAGGTGAACTTAGCAGGTCGCTAAGTTCATTATAGCGGGTGATAAACGGTGTGAGTTTATCTGCTAGCATAATATTGCCTTTAGGGGGTTGTAGGGACATTGTGTCCCTGCCTTAATGACGAAGCTTTGCTTTGACATTGAGAGTGCTATAATTATATAGCGTTAACAGCTCTGTGTAAGCGGCTTACTTTTCTAGCAGCAGTCTCTTTTTTAAGAATACCTTTGCTTACAAATTTGTGAATTTGTTGGTTAGCTACTTTAAATGCAGCAGTTGCTTCTTCTTTGTTACCTGCATCGATTGCAGTACGAACATCTTTAACGATATTTTTAAGACGAGTTCTGTAAAAACGGTTACGTTCAGTACGAACGATTGTTTGACGAATTCTCTTAATTGATGACTTATGATTTGCCATGTAATTAGTCCTTTTTGGAAATTAAGTTCGCAATAATAGCTTAAAGATAATTAAAGTTAAGTTAAAGGGTGAAATAATTATGTTAATATAGCATTAAATAATTATATATAAGAATTTTTTCTCGCCAAAGGCGTAGCTTTACAAAAAATCATTTAGTGATTTTATTGCATAAGGCTTTAGCCAAAAGTGAGAGGAATTTTTGTGGGGCTTTGCTCCATAAAAAGGAGAATGGTAATGTTATTTGGAACAGATGGAGTAAGAGGCGAGGCTGGCTCGTTTTTAAGTGCTGAGGTTGCTATGAAAGTTGCAATGGCAGCTGGAATATATTTTAAGGCTCACTCTACAACGAATAGAATATTAATCGGTAAAGATACTAGAAGAAGTGGTTATATGATTGAAAATGCAATCGTAACCGGTCTTACTGCTATAGGTTATGATGTAGTTCAAATTGGTCCTATGCCGACTCCTGCTATTGCGTTTATTACTGAAAATATGAGATGTGACGCGGGAATCATGATAAGTGCTTCACATAACTCTTATGAAGATAATGGGATTAAATTTTTTGATGGGCATGGTGACAAGCTTTCTGTTGAAGTTGAAAAAGAGATAGAAGAAATATATGCTGATTCTGAAAAACTGCAAGAAGCACAATCTACTGGAAAATATATCGGAAAAGCAAAAAGAATTGATGATGTAATTGGTCGCTATATTGTTCAGCTCAAAAATTCATTTCCAAGAGATATCTCTTTGCAAGGGATGAGAATAGTTTTAGATACTGCAAATGGAGCAGGATATAAAGTTGGTCCAACTGTATTAGAAGAGCTTGGTGCTGATGTTGTAGTGCTGCATAATAAACCAGATGGTTTTAACATAAATGAAGGGTGTGGTGCACTGCACACTAAAGATTTATGTGAGTCTGTTGTTAAGTATAGAGCAGATTTGGGAATAGCTCTTGATGGTGATGCTGATAGACTTGTCATAGTTGATGAAAAAGGTGAAGTTGTTGATGGAGATCAGCTTTTAGGTGCTCTTGGTTCATTCCTCCATGAAAGTGGTACTTTAAAGGGTGGCGGAATTGTTACAACTGTTATGAGTAATCAAGGGCTTGAAGATTACATGAGTAATCAAGGTCTTAAACTTTTTCGCTCAAATGTTGGAGATAAACACGTTTTAGAGATTATGAAAAACGAGGGAATTAACTTCGGCGGAGAGCAGAGTGGTCATGTGATTATTAATGATTTTGCTAAAACTGGTGATGGTCTTGTTTCTGCTTTGCAAGTTTTATCTCTTATGATAAATAAAAAACTCAAAGCTTCAGAGGCACTTCGCCCATTTAAGCTTTATCCTCAAAAACTGGTAAATATAAATATAAAAGTGAAAAAATCTCTTGATAGTATTGATGGGTTAGATGATAAACTTAAAGCTTTAGATGAGGATAAAATTCGTCACCTTATTCGTTACTCTGGAACTGAAAATAAATTGAGAGTTCTTTTAGAGTGTAGAGAGGGTAAAAAAATTGATAAAAATATGGATGATATGATAGAGTTTTTTCAAAAAGCTTTAAATGACTAACCATACTCTGCGTTTAAGCGCAATCCTGTTATTTACATTAGTGGGTATTTTTATTATTGATCAAAATATCAAGATGCTTTTTGTAGATGGTTTTCGTTACTACACAGATTGTATAGATTTGATTTTAGTCTACAACAAAGGTGTTGCGTTTTCTATGCTTTCATTTTTAGACGAGTGGTTAAAGTACATACAGTTAGTTATGGTTTTGGGAGTTTTAGGGTATATATTTTATCTAAAAAAACTCTGCTTCGCGTTTCCAGCAGGACTGCTTTTAGGTGGTGCATTTTCAAATATTTATGATAGATTTATTCATGGCGGTGTTGTTGATATGGTCTACTGGCACTGCGGGTTTAACTTCGCTGTGTTTAACTTTGCCGATGTAATGATAGATGTAGCAGTAGTGTGGTTGTTAATACTTAACTGGAAACCGCATCTTTGTGAAAGCTAGATAAAAGAACAAATTAGCTATTATTTCTCAAAATAATTAGTTCTATACTATATAAAGTAAGACAAACAAAAGGAAATTGATGGAAATCAAATCAAAGAAAATCGACGGTGCAAACGCTGAAATTACAGCAACTATCTCAATGGATGAGGTTAATGCAAACATAGAAAAAATTGCTAAGCAACTTGCAAAAACTGCGAATGTTCAAGGTTTTAGAAAAGGTAAAGTACCTGTTGCAATCGTTAAGAAACAATACGGTGAAAAACTAGTTCAAGATGCTGAAGCTGAAGCTCTTCGTGATGTTTTAAGTAAAGGTCTAGAAGATTTAAAAATTGCTAACGAGTCTTTAATTGGTGAGCCAAATATTTCTAAGTTTGATAAAAGTGAAGATAAAATAGAAGTAGCTGTGAAAGTTGCAATGCGTCCAGAGATTGATTTTGCTGGTGTTGATGCAATGATTCCTGATTTTAAAAAGCCTAAGGTAACTGCAAAAGATGTTGAGAAGCGTATCAAAGATATCGCACAACAGTCAGCTCCTTTAGAAGATATCAAAAGAAACCGTATGATGAAAAAAGGCGATACTGCTGTAATCGACTTTGAAGGTTCTGTTGATGGTAAAGTTTTTGAAGGTGGAACTGCTAAAGATTTCGCGCTTGAGTTAGGTTCAGGTCAGTTTATTCCTGGTTTTGAAGATCAACTTATCGGTGTTAAAAGAGATGCTGAAGTTGAGATTAATGTAACTTTCCCAGCAGAGTATCAAGCACCAGATTTAGCTGGTAAAGATGCACTTTTCAAAGTAAAAGTTAATCAGGTTCAAGTTAAAGGTGAAGCAGTTATTGATGATGAGTTAGCTAAGAAATTACTACCAGGTCAAGATGATGCTAACTTAGAAGAGCTACAAAAGCAGATTCAAACTCAGATTGAAAATGAAGAGTTAGGTAAACTTTATAATGATGACCTTAAGCCTAAACTTTTAGAAAAAATTGTATCTAAAATCAAATTTGATTTACCGGAATTTGTTGTTGAACAAGAGATTGATATGGCTCTTAATAAAGCAGCTGGAAGTATGAGTGAAGATGAGATTAAAGAGCTTCGTGAAAACACAGAGAAATTAGATGAGCTTCGTGAAACTTTCCGTGAGGAAGCACAACAGAGTGTAAGAGCTACATTTATTATTGATGCTTTAGCACAAGAAAAAGGTGTTAAAGTAGAAGAGCAAGAAGTTATGCAAACTATTTACTATGAAGCAATGCAGATGGGTCAAGATCCTCAAAAAGCATTTGAGCAGTATAAAGAAGCTGGATATATTCCTGCAATTCAAATGTCAATGGTAGAAGATAGAGTTTTATCAGGTCTTCTTAACACTAAAATAGAAGCATAATCATGAGCTATATTCCTTATGTAGTAGAAAAAACGGGACGCGGTGAGCGTTCTTATGATATCTATTCACGTCTTTTAAAAGATAGAATTGTAATGCTAAGCGGAGAGGTAAATGATCAAGTTGCTTCTACAATAGTTGCACAGTTTCTTTTTCTTGAAGCGGAAGATCCAGAAAAAGATATTTATTTCTATATCAACTCTCCTGGTGGAGTTGTAACAGCGGGAATGGCTATTTTTGATACAATGAACTATATTCGTCCAAATGTTGCTACTATCTGTATTGGTCAAGCAGCATCTATGGGTGCTTTTTTACTTAGTTCTGGGGAGAAAGGTAAGCGTTATGCTCTTCCTCACGCACGTATCATGATTCACCAACCACTAGGTGGTGCACAAGGTCAGGCAACTGATATAGCAATACAAGCTAAAGAAATTTTACGAATGAAAGCCGAATTAAATGGTATCTTGGCAAAGAATACTGGTCAAAGTGTAAAAACAGTAGAGAAAGACACCGATCGTGACAACTTTATGAGTGCAGCAGAAGCTTTAGAGTATGGAATGATTGATGAGGTTTTAATCAAAAACGATAAAGAGTAGAAGGAGATAAGATGGCAGGAACGTTAAGAAGCAGAAGTCGTAGAAATCTTGATGCACCAAGCAGTAACAGTGTTAAAATGCCAGCTGTTAATGGGCTAGAAATGAATAGCCCCTCTAGCGATATTGAAAACTACTCTAAAGAGGTTCTCTCTGCCTTAATTGCAGATAATCTTCCCCCTACGCCTAATAACTTTTCACTCTACTTTGATAGACTTTTAGAAGATAAGAGTGAAAATCTTCGTAAACAGGTTCTTGCAATTCTTGAGCTTGAAGAGGCGAATAGTGATGAGAATACAATAGCACTGGAACAGAGTCTGAAAAAAGGCTTTATTTCGATAAAAAGTATGTTAAGTACCACTGCAAGTCTGTATAAAAATATGTCTTTAATGACTAAGATTTTAGAAAAAAGAAAAAAAGAGCTCCAAGCACAATCAAAAAGTGAAGAGGCGATGAGTGTAATTCACGCTTTAGAAGGTGATGTGATAAAATTAAACTCAATTCTAAAAACTCAAAGCTCTCAGATGAAAGCTATCTATGATGATACTGCTAAGATAGTTAAAAATGTAGAGAATGAGACTATTTTTGATAATCAATTTGGAATTTACAATAAACGATATCTTTTAACAAAAATAGAGCAAGAGATAGGCCTAATAAAAGAGTTTGGACATAAAAGTTCTCTTATGATGATAGAGCTTTCACGTGAGCTTAAAAGTAGTGTCAAAAATGCGAAGGCTATACTTCTTATGACAAGAACTGTTGCAAGACTTCTTCTTAAAACATCAAGACGAAGTGATATTGTTGCTCATTACGGAAATGGTGTATTTTCAATGCTTCTTCAACATACAGATATTGAGAGTGCTAAAAAAGCTAGTGAGAGAGTTTGTGATCTTGTTTCAAACTCAAACTTCTTTTTAGCAGATCGTGAGATTCAGCTAAAAATTTCTCTTGGGGTTACTAATCTTGACTCCATACACTCAGTAGAAGAGATAGTTGTTAGTGCTATGGATGGGATTGAAAAAGCTTATGAGAAAAAAAATATAGATTTTGCAGTCTCACTTAGAACAGATAAAGATTTAAAAGTAGACTAATAATATATGAAATTAACAATTGTTGAGTATCCAGATAAAAAACTGCGTGAAATATCTAAAGAGGTAATCTCTTTTGATAAAAAACTACATAAGCTTTTGGACGCTATGTATCCTGTTATGATGAGCACAAATGGTATAGGCTTGGCCGCGATTCAAGTCGCACACCCTATACGTGCGCTTATTTTAAATATCCCAGATGAAGATGGTGAACAGCCAAGAGAGAACCTGTTAGAAATTATTAACCCAGTAGTCACTTATAAAGATGGTGAGAGTATTTATCAAGAGGGGTGTCTAAGTGTTCCTAGTTTTTATGAAGATATTAAAAGATTTGAGACTGTAACTATCAACTACCAAGATAGAGATGCAAATACGAAAACTATTGAGGCAGATGGTCTTTTAGCTATTGCTATTCAGCATGAAATAGATCACTTAGAGGGTGTTTTATTTATAGATAAGCTCTCATATTCTAGACGTAAAAAATTTGAAAAAGAGTATAAAAGAATGCAAAAAGAGAAAAAATGAGAAAATCTTCAAACAAAAAAATTGATATAACTCCAAAAAATGAAGTTAAGCAGATGTTTAGAAACTGGTTTAAGAAGAGAAATGAAATTGGTCAGATTATGACAAAGCAGAATGTTATTAATAGCGTTTTAAAAAACCTAAATAAAGAGCAAGATAAATTTTTAAAAGATGCTATGGATGAGATGATTCATGAGGGACTACTAGAAGTCAAAGAAGATGGGTTGACCTTAGTCTTAAAAAGAAAAATAAAATAAATATTGCGTTTTGTCATATAATTAAAGAGTGCTATTTAAAGAAGATAGAATATAACTAACTTAACGTGAGGTTAGTAATATGAAAAGTGTAAACTGTGCAACATATGAAGGTTTAGATGCCAAAGTTGTTCATGTAGAATCAACTCTTACAAAAGGACTTCCCTCTTTTTCTATTGTGGGAATGGCAAGTACTGCTATCACTGAAGCAAAAGAGCGTGTGAAATCTGCACTTCTAAGTAATGAATTTTCATTTCCCCCAAAACGTATAACAATAAACCTAGCGCCGAGTGATGTAAAAAAAGAGGGTTCGCAGTTTGACCTTAGTATTGCTCTTTTAATCGCATTGGATTATTTAGAAGATGATTTAAGTGAGTGGTTTGTATTTGGAGAGCTTGGTCTAGATGGAGCTGTAAAAGAGAATCTTCAGCTCTATCCACTGATGTTATCACTTGCTAATCAAAAACTTTTAGGTAAGGTTATAGTTCCTCACGCAAGTCTTAGCAAACTTTCAAAAATACCAAATATCGAATTTTATGGAGTTAAAACTCTTGGAGATGCGATAAATTTACTTAAAAACCAAACTACTGCCTCTCCAAGTATTAATGCAGGGAGTATAGATTATCCATTTTATGAAATTAATGATGAAAAATATTACTATGTAAAAGAGTATGAAGATGATTTTTTAGATGTGAAAGGGCAGGAGGTTGCTAAACGCAGTGCAGTTATTGCTGCAGCAGGATTTCATAATATTATATTTGAGGGTTCTCCAGGGTGTGGAAAAAGTATGATTGCAAAAAGGCTTAGATATATTTTACCTCCTCTTAAAAATGATGAGATACTTGATATCGCAAAGCTTGAAGTCCTAGATTTTAAAGAGCCTGCGTTTAGACCAAGTAGAAGTTTTCGTTCCCCTCATCACTCATCAACTTTGGCGAGTGTGTTTGGAGGGGGCTCTCATAAGGCTCAAATTGGAGAAGTTGGATTGTCGCATCGGGGGATACTTTTTTTCGATGAGTTGCCACACTTCTCTAAAGGGGTTCTTGAAGCTTTAAGAGAGCCAATGGAAGATGGGAAGATAAGAATATCTCGAGTTAATTCTAAGGTTGAGTATCCTGCAGAGTTTTTATTTGTCGGTGCAATGAACCCATGCCCTTGCGGAAATCTTTTAGATGAGAATAAAGAGTGTAGATGTAATGAGCTAGAGATTCAGAGATATAAAAATAGGCTGTCAGACCCATTTTTAGATAGAGTAGATATAAATGTAACTATGCAAAATGTAACTGCTGATGACTCTCCAAGCTATTCATCTAAAGATATGCATAAGATGGTAGTAGAAGCTCACATATTTTCTAAAGAGAGAGGACAGGATAATTTTAATGCAAAACTAAATGATAGGGAGATAGAGAAGTTTTGTATTTTAGATAGTGAGGCAAACAGTGTTTTAGAAACAGCTATAAATAGATTTTTACTCTCTTTTAGAAGTATAAAAAAAGTTCAAAAAGTAGGGAGAACTATTGCTGATTTAGAAGGATGTAAAATAATTGAAAAAAGACATATTTTAGAAGCATTGAGTTATCGAAGACGAGAGACCGTAAAATAAACTGTGTAAACCCACTTCTTATCCATTAATCACTTAGTATATTTTGACATAATTTCACTGAAAAATACACTAAGTTGAGAAAAAATCTCATACCAACTTCTAATACTGTTCGCATTCCATTTTTGTTGTTGCTCCTGTGTCGCTAGATACAGAAGCTTTGTAGGGAATGAGCCTTTAGATTTAGTATCGTTGCATTGAGAGGTTCTATAGGGTTTGTGGTGTAAATTAGCTTTCTATCTGAATCTGGATATGTAAGCTCTTTGGCAACAGCTTTTCTATCTTTTCAAGATATAAACTTTAAAGAGCTCCTGATTTGATGTACTATACATCTTTGTATCTCAGCTTAAGGATAAACTTCCTTAATAGCTTTATTAAAGCCGTTGAGACCATCTATGCAAAGATAAGGACATCATGCACTTCACGCTTCTTAACAAGTTGTGGTTAGAAGCTTGAATCTCTATCTCTTGGTATAGAGACATCAAACTGAGCATATTTAGTTTTTGCATTGTAGCCGTTACGAGAATTTGAAGTTGATGATTCTTGGTGTTTATCGTAGCCTAAGTGGGAAGTTAGTTCTTCATGTACTGAGAGGCTGGAGGCTACTCCTCTTCCTCACTCTCTTCTTCTACAGGTTCATTGCCATATATTTTATCTACATCTTGAGAAATCATACTAATATCATCAAGAGCATCTTCATATATCTCTACCTTTGTTTCATCTTCTTCTACTTCTTCTGCATCATTATATGCATCTTTAAGGCTATCTTCAATCATAAATGACTTAAATGGCATACCATGGTTATAGACAATCTCTCCGCCATCTTTGCCCTGAGCAAAAGTAACGACTGTAGCTCCAAGTAATAATACAATAGCTACTGCTTCAATAATGAATTTTTTCATTAAACAACCTGCAATTTTAAGAACAGCAATAACTGCCATTGCAATTGCTAAATAGAGACCCAATGCTTTATGCTCCATAAGTTCATGCTTTCCAGTCTCACTCAGATAATCATAAATCTCAGGGCCAGCTTGATTTCCTGTATACCAAACTCCAATCATGGCTAGAGCTGCAATCAATGTTGTGCGAGATGATATTTTTGACATCAACTCATCTCTTTTTACAAGGTAAATCAGTCCAAATACTGAAGCGACTACTGGGAGTACCATTGCGAAGTGAACTGTTGCGGGGTGTAACATCATATTGAATTCCTTAAATTACTTAATTTATCACAAAATTATATACTAAGATTACTAATCCTTTTTAAGAGTATTATAATAATTTTTTATCTTAAGTTACTTTTTATCTATCGCATCTTTTGCTGTTTTAATTGCACTTCCAAGTGCGACTTTTGCAACGCCCCAAGCTTCTATACCCATTCGCTTAGCCTCTTTTGCTTTTGGTGACTTAAACGCAGTATCTGCTTTCTTAACTGCACTTTTAGCAAATGCAGAAAATTTATCTTTCATAACTTCAGCTGTCTCTTTAGAGATATGGACTAGCTCTTCGAGATCATAACGCATCTCTTTATTCATATCTTCTAAAATTTTCTTAGTACTATATGAACTTTGTAATGCTTGAGTAATAACGACTTGTGAGAAAAGAGTGTCAGTCTGATTTAAGTCCTCTATAATTGTGTCATAATCTTCGATAAGTATATGTTTTGCTTCAACTGGCATAAATGCAAGTCTCTTCTTAAATCTATCTATAGAACGAATTAGCCCGCTTCTCATGCCTTTTAAAGTTGCTCCTAAAATCTCATCTGCTCTATTTGGCGTTGCTTCTGCTATATCTATGGCACTAACTAATATAGTCGAGAGTATCTTTCTTACTCTAATTGTATTAAGAGAACCCTCTTTAATTGCCTCAAATGTAATCTCTTTTATAACCTCTATTGTTGTCTCTGCAATGTCTCCATCTTGATCTCTTTCAAGTGCTGTAATAATTGCAGACTCCACCATCTCACTTAAAATATCATAGAGGTCTATTGATTGAAGTTTAACTTGATGCAATTTTGAAAGAGCTGATTCATCACTACTCAACTTATCTTCTAAAGCATTAAAAACAGCATATTTTGACTCTTGCAATTCATTCTGTTTTTTCTCTAAGCTTCTCTCTATAGCCTCTCTTTTTGCTAAAAGTGCTTCAACATCAGCCTGTAGACTTTGAGTTTCTAAATCAAGTATTGTAGTAGCTAAGGTTTTTATCTCAGCGAGTTCTAACTTATTTATAGAACTTATACTTTCAACAGAGGTAGAAACTCTCTTCTCTACACTTTTAAATCTACGGTTATATGATTTTTCTACTTTACTTTTTAGTTTTTCTAAATCCATTATAAGTCCTTTAGTTTGTTTTATAATACCATCTTAATATTTTGATGTGCTTTTAAAGCTTCATAAATAAAGTTTCTGTCATCTTCATTATGTACAAGAAGCTCAAGGTTCATACTTATATATTTACCACCCTTTGAGTTCTTTGAGTGAGTCAATTTATGCTCCCTCTCCACTATTACATCATGTATAGCTTTTTGGAGTGCTTCTTTCTCACCAGCAATAAGTTTATATGCCCATGAACAAGGGTATGTGAGTTCTAGTTTATCAGTTCTATCGTTTAAAATCTCCATTCTTGCCTCCTGATTTCTCTTCAAGTTGTACATCACGGATAATCATACCCTTATCTATTGCTTTTACCATATCATATATTGTTAAGAGACCTATGCTTGTGCCTGTTAATGCTTCCATCTCAACACCTGTTTGACCAGTAAGTTTTGCAGTTACTGTTAGTTTAAAACCTGGTAGTTCTGGCAGTTCATCTACATCACAGTTAATTCCACTTAAATTTAAAGGGTGACACATAGGGATAAGTGTACTTGTCTGTTTTACACCCATAATAGCAGCAATTACAGCAGTTTGAAGTACAGGACCTTTTTTATTACTCTCGCCCACAACATTGTCATAAGCCTCTTGACTCATCTCTATCATTCCACTCGCAACAGCAATTCTAGTTGTTTGGTTTTTATCAGATACATCAACCATTTTAGGTCTTTGATTTTCATCAAGATGTGTTAATTCCATAGTTTCTCTTTTATATATTTAATTGTTTAAGTATATTATAGCGAAGAGGTATTAATTATTTCTACTGCTTCTTTGTATTCGTGAGGATGATTAAGGTTTAAGAATGGTTTTTCATCTTTAAAGTGTATATATTTAGTATTCGAGTTTTTAAGTAAAAAGCCAAGTTTATGATTGTCGTTTTTGAGCATATCTTCAAACGCAGTTTGCAAAGAACGGTGATAAATTCCACACATCGGATGTAAACCAAAATCTGTTTTTGCGATAACCACATCTAATTCATCACTATCCACTTCTAAAAGTTTGTTAATCTCGACTTCACTCACAAATGGGGAGTCAACACTCAGTGCAAAAAACTTATCATCTTTTATCTGCTCAAATATTGCCACAAATCCAGCTGTTGGAGCAGAAGTATCATCTGTTTTCATATCTTCTATAAACGCAGCATCAAAATCGAATTTATTTTTATCTTTAGTAGATATATAAACTGTTTTGAAAATTTTATTTAAACGAGAAAGTTGATACTCCGTAAGAGTATCAAAGGAGGAGAATGGAAGAAGAGATTTATCCTCTCCCATTCTAGAACTTTTGCCACCTGCAAAGATGACACAAGGGATATTAAGCATAATTATCTTGGATCTGTTATATATCCACTAATAGCAGAAATTGCTGCAACCGCAGAGTTTGCTAAGTAAACTTTTGAACTACGTGAGCCCATACGTCCAACAAAGTTACGGTTAGTCGTTGATACTGCTACCTCTTCATCACCAAGGATTCCCATGTATCCACCAAGACATGCTCCACAAGTAGGGTTTGAAACAACTCCACCAGCATCAATGATAATATCCATATATCCAAGTCTATACGCTTCTTTTAAAATTCTTTGTGTCGCAGGAGTCACAATAAGACGAACATCTTCATGAACTCTTTTACCTTTAAGAATCTCAGCAGCAATTTTCAAATCACCCAAACGACCATTTGTACATGACCCGATAAATGCTTGGTCTATTTTAATCTTATCACTTACTGCTTTAGTGATTGAATGTCCATTTGATGGTAAAAATGGGTAAGCAATAACTGGCTCAAGGTTCGCAACATCTATTTCTAAAACTTTTACATACGATGCATCATCATCAGAGTAATGAATACGAGGTTCTCTTGCTAAATTTTTATCTGCAAGAAACTCTTTAGTCACATCATCATAAGCGATAATCCCACTTTTAGCACCAGCTTCTATTGCCATGTTACACATAGAAAATCTATCGTCCATATTTAAGTGAGGAATAGTTGATCCTGTAAATTCAAGCGTCTGATACAATGCACCATCAACACCAATCATACGGATAATTTCAAGAATAATATCTTTACCCGTTGTATAATGTCCTGGTTTCCCACTAAGAACAACTTTAATAGACTCAGGAACTTTAAACCAGTTACCACCACTAATCATTGCAAAGGCAAGGTCAGTTGAACCCATACCCGTAGAAAATGCACCTAAAGCACCATGAGTACACGTATGAGAATCAGCACCGATAATTACATCACCAGGAACTACCAGACCCTTTTCAGGTAAAAGAGCGTGCTCAATTCCCATATCTTTCTCATCAAAAAAGTTTTTCAGTTTATGTTTTTTAGCAAATTCACGAGAAATTTTAGCTTGATTTGCAGATGCTATATCTTTCGCAGGAATGAAGTGATCAAGAACTATAGAAAATCCATCAGGATTAGCAAGTTTTTCTGCACCGCTTAAGTTAAACGCAGAGATAGAAATAGGAGTAGTAATATCATTTCCTATAACCATGTCGATGTTTGAGCGGATTATTTCACCAGCAAAAACTTCTTTGCCAACATGCTCGGAAAATATTTTTTCTGTTATAGTTTGAGCCATTTTGAACCTTTATTAAGTAGTAATACTTTTATAATTAATTTCTCGATTATATCATTTAAGATTTAAAGTTACTATATCTCATACTTTAAAGCTTTTTTTATAAACTCTGTTGAACAAAAGAACATTGCAATAAAGATAGGATTGAGAACAACATTATCATCTTCAATAGTTTCAAACACTTTGAAATTAAACCCGCTACCATCATTATGGTTTTGAGGAGTTACCATAAACTCAACTGGTGCTAAAGTTCTCACCATATTTATAATAGCTTTTTTCTTTTTATCACTCTTGTCACTTAAAATATTAAAATCTGGATTTTCTGAACTTCTGTGAGCTGCTAAAATTTCCTCTAAAACTTCTACCTTATCTTTAAAAATCACTTTATTCCATTTAATGATTGTATGTTCAGATGCTATTTGACACCCTTTAAACATTAAAGCATTTGGTTTTTTAGTTTTCATCGCTTCTATGAGAGCTAGAAGAAAGTTAGTTCCGCCTACATTTTCAGCCGCTTTTTTCATAAAAAGGTGGATTAAAGCCTTTGTATCTTCACTCTGTTTATTAAAATTACACATATCTATTTACCTCTTGTTACTTATATAAACGCAATTATACCCTTTTTAAATACTTCCTTGATTCTTAAACATAATATTAGTTCATTTACTCTTAAGCGTAGGCTAATCACAAAGCTATTATGATGTCAGAACTAAAAGAAGACAAAAATTGTCTGATTTAAAAAAGACTAGGCTAAAAGCCGTCAGTGCAATAAATCTACTAAATAGATTTATGTAATGAAAATCATTCTTAAAATTAAGAGGTAAAAAATGCAAGTATATTTAGATAACAATGCTACTACAATGTGTGATCCACTAGTTGTAGAAGCGATGCTACCATTTTTCAGTGAGCTTTATGGTAATCCTAACTCACTTCACAAGTTTGGAACAGCGGCACACCCAGCATTGAGCAAGGCAATAGACCAAGTTTACACTGGACTAAACGCAAGTGACAAAGATGATATCGTTTTTACATCATGTGCAACAGAGTCAAATAACTGGGTTTTAAAATCAGTATTTACAGACCATATCGTCAATGGTGACAAAAATCATATCGTTACAACTGAAGTTGAACACCCATCAATTCTTGCAACATGTAAATGGCTAGAAGATGAAGGTGTTAAAGTTACTTATCTTCCTGTAAACGAGCAAGGTGTAGTTGAAGCACATACAGTTAAGAGTTTTATTACTGAGAAAACTGCTTTAGTTTCTATTATGTGGGCTTCAAATGAGACTGGTATGATTAACCCTATTAAAGAGATTGGTGAGATTTGTAAAGAAAAAGGTGTTCTTTTTCACTCTGACGGTGTTCAAGCTGTTGGTAAAATCCCAGTTGACTTACAAGATGTTCATATGGACTTCATGTCATTCTCAGCTCACAAATTTCACGGACCAAAAGGTGTAGGAGCTCTATACATCAAAAATTCTCAAGCCTTAACTCCACTTTTGCATGGTGGTGAACATATGGGCGGTCGTCGTTCAGGTACTCTAAATGTTCCTTTTATTGTTGGTATGGGGAAGGCTGTTGAGCTTGCTACTTCTAATATGGAAGATACAATGGCAAAAATTAGAGCTAAACGTGACCGGTTAGAAGATGAGCTTATCAAACTAAGTGATACTTTCGTTGTTGGTGACAGAGAAAATCGTACACCAAATACTATCCTTATATCTATAAAAGGTGTTGAGGGTGAGGGTATGCTTTGGGACCTGAATAACGGTCAGATTGGTGCATCAACTGGTTCAGCCTGTGCATCAGCAGACCTTGAAGCAAATACAGTAATGTTAGCAATCGGTGCCGATAATGAGTTGGCACATACAGGTATTCGCTTAAGTCTTTCAAGATTCACAACTGATGAAGAGATCGACTATACAATCTCACATTTTAAAGATGCAGTTGCAAGATTGAGAATGATTTCAAGTTCATTTGCAAAACAGAAACCAACAGCAGGTGGAGAAGTTCAAGAATGTGAACTTCATCACCATTAATCGCTAAAGCGATAAATGGCACCTCTATTTATTAGAACGACATTCGAGCAAAAGCCCAAATGTCTACGCTAGCCGCTAAGGCACTAAAGCTAGCTTCTGCGAAGCAGAGAAAAGAATTATAAAATTTATTGAAAAAGGATATGAAATGGCAAAAGCTGATATGTTAGGCGAGTCTCTTTGGGACGCGTACTCAGACAAAGTTACGACATTAATGAACAACCCTCAACACCAAGGTGAAATCTTTCAAGGTGAGGCGGAAAAACGCGGTAACAAGTTAATTGTTGCTGATTTTGGAGCTGAATCTTGTGGAGATGCAGTACGTCTTTACTGGGAAATTGACCCAAAAACAGACACTATTATAAACTCAAAGTTTAAATCTTTTGGTTGTGGTACAGCTATCGCATCAAGTGACGTAATGACGGAGCTATGTATTGGTAAAACAGTTCAAGAAGCTGTTAAAATTACAAATATTGACGTTGAACTTGCACTACGTGATGACCCTGAAACACCTGCAGTTCCACCTCAAAAAATGCACTGTTCAGTAATGGCTTATGATGTTATCAAAAAAGCTGCTGGACTCTACATGGGTGTTGATGCTGAGAGTTTTGAAGAAGAGATTATAGTTTGTGAATGTGCTCGTGTTAGTCTGACTACACTTCAAGAAGTGATCAAACTAAATGACCTTACAACTATTGAGCAGATTACAGACTACACTAAAGCTGGTGGATTTTGTAAATCTTGTATCAAACCAGGTGGTCACGAAGCTCGTGAGTGGTACTTAGTTGATATTTTAGCTGACACTCGTAAAGAGATGGATGAAGAAAAAATGAAAGCTGCCGCTGATGCAAGTGCTGCTGGTGAAGGTAACTTTGAAACTATGACTCTTGTTCAACAGATAAAAGCTGTTGATGCTGTAATAGATGAAAATGTTCGTCAGTTTCTAATTATGGATGGTGGAGATATGGAGGTAATCGATATTAAAAAAGCTGATGGAAACATAGATATCTATATCCGTTACCTAGGTGCTTGTAATGGTTGTGCTTCTTCTGCAACAGGTACACTTTACGCGATAGAATCAACTTTAAAAGAGAAGCTTTCTAAAAATATTCGTGTTCTACCAATTTAATTAATTTTTTAAAGGTCTCTTTTTTAAGAGACCTTTCTACCCTCGTCTATCATATTATCTAGTAAAACAAATAACTTTGCACTAGCATCTTCCATCGTTTTAAAATTACCTACTATATCTTGTACATTTTTATGCTCAAAGACTGTTCCCTCTTCTACATAAGATAGATTTTTCATAAGCATCTCATGTACTAATTTATGTGGAGCATCCAACTGTACATATACTTTAGAACTTGAAAAATAATCTTTAGCTTCATTAGCATACCAGTTTGCAAATCTACAAGAGTTACTATCAACCACATCCTCTTTAGCCCCATCTCTTAAAATACTAGAATATGCTTTTGATTTTAAAATAATATGATCAATTTTAGAGAGAGATGCTATTAGTATATTATTGAGATACTCTGCCGAATCAGCTGTCTGTATTGAATTGGAGTTAAATTTATCAAGTGTCTCAACAAAAAGATTAACTTGAGTTGAGGACTTATTTGATAGAGTAGCCATTATTTCTGATTGTGCTTGTATATCAGTAGTCTCTTGCTGAAGGCTTGAGATGGTTATTGATATCTCTTGTGTTGCTTTTGCCGTTCTCTCAGCAAGTTTTCTCACTTCATCCGCAACTACTGCAAAACCACGACCATGCTCACCTGCGCGAGCCGCTTCGATAGCTGCGTTTAATGCAAGTAAATTAGTCTGGTCCGCAATATCTTTAATTAGACCAGCAATTGTAGAAATCTCATCTGATTGATTACTCAAACTATGAACAATCTCTCCTGTTTGTATTATAGCTTCATTTAATTGAGTAAAATTTTCATGAACATTATCTAAAGTTTGCATATTTTCTTGAGCAGAATTTGCAGTGTCTTTTGATAATTCCGTAATGCTACGCATTGTATCACTCGTTCGTGAGATATCTCTTTGAACAGTCAGTAGACCACCGTTAGTCCCCCCACCCATTTTTTGAAATTCTGAGGATAGTTCACCCTGTACTTCGAGAATTCTCGCTGCTAAAATACCATTAATCGCTCTGTTAATAGGTTCACTAGCTACTTTAAATGTTCCTTTTAATCCATCAGAAAAAACATGTGGTTTACCTTCTCCTAAACTAACAATTTCAATAGCAGATATTGTATCACGCATAAAAGCTTCTACCTGGTCCAACAGATTGTTAAGGCCCCATGCCATTATAAAGTATTCTGAATCTGTTGGAATATTTGTAACCCTTGCTTCAAGCTTTCCAATACCGGCCTCTGAAACTACTTTGCTTATTTGATTAACAAGTACTTCTTGGGAAGAAAAGTTTTTTGATGGAATAAATAGTGTTAAAAACAATACAACTGAAATAGCTACACCTAGAATAACAGATATTTCAATAGCTATAATCAAAGCACTAATAATTGAGAGGATAAAAAGGGTCAGTGTCTGTTTATTTCTGAAGGCTAAGAATAAGTTCGTCATAATCTACTCCCATCTCATTTAATTTACTTTCTAATAGTTTTTCTGATGCTTGAATTCCTTGAGACTTCTCTGCCTGAAGAAGTGCAGAGTAAAGACCTTCTACCACCTCTAAACCTTTTTTAGATGGTTTTCTTCGAACTGAATAATAACCTATAATATTATTTTGATTATCCATTGAAGCTGTTACATTTGCAAAGACCCAGTAAAAATCACCATTTTTTGTTGCGTTTTTCACATATGCATTAATGGGTTTCTTATTTTTGATTCTATCCCAGAGTAATTTAAATACAACAGCAGGCATATCTTTATGTCTTAATATATTATGTGGGGCATTTAAAAGCTCTTTTTCTGAGTAACCAGACATTCTAATAAAGATATCATTTCCATACGTAATACGACCTTTTGTATCTGTTTTAGAAACAATAAAATCATCCTCTTTCATAAATTTTTCCATACAAAACCTCAGTTATTTTTGAATATTATAACAGAGAATGATATTTTTTATATTATAATCTCTATTATGTATGAAAAACTTTACTCAAAAATCACTGATTCACTTGTAGAAAATGGTTATATAGTCATTGAAGATGCACTCCATAAAGAACTCTCATTCAAACTTTTAAATTCTGCAAAAAATGAAAAAGATTTCAGACAAGCTGGAATATCCGGTGCAGGTGATTTGCATCTTGATAAGCAAAGACGCCGAGATAAAATTCACTGGCTTGAGAGTGAAGATGAACCTCAAAAAGAGTTTTTAGAGTTTACAGATGGACTCAGAGAGTATCTAAACCGTTCACTCTATCTTGGACTCTCATATTATGAATCTCACTTTTCTATCTATGAAAAAGTTGATTTTTATGAAACTCACTTAGATGCCTTTAAAAGCTCTAAAAATCGTGTCGTTACTACTGTCTATTATCTCAATGAAGAGTGGAATAAAAATGATGGTGGTGAACTAATTGTTTATGATGAAAATAGTAAAGAGATTGCTAAAGTAATGCCAAATGCTAATACATTAGTAGTTTTTATGAGTGAAAAATTTCCGCATGAAGTTTTAAGTGCAAATAGAAAAAGATACTCTATCGCTGGATGGTTTAGGGTGGATAAGATTTAAAAGATAGCAAAGCTAGAGATCCCCAGTCGAGCTGAGGATGACTAAACTTATTTTGCTAATGCTGCTTTTGAAGCTTCAGCTACTGCAGTAAATGCAGCTGCATCATTCATCGCCATGTCAGCAAGAATTTTACGATCAAGCTCGATGCCAGATTTGTGAACACCATTCATAAAAGTTGAATAGTTCATTCCATTTAAACGAGCCGCTGCATTAATACGAACGATCCATAGTTTACGGAACTCACGTTTTTTCTGCTTACGGTCACGGAATGCGTACATTAATGAACGTTCAATTTGCTCTTTGGCTTTACGGAAGTGTTTACGACGACCGCTATAAAAACCCTTCGCTAATTTTAATATTTTTTTGTGTCTTCTTCTACGAACAACACCTGTTTTTACTCTTGGCATTTCTTTCCTTTTTCTTTACCCAGACATTCATCATGTTCAAGGTGCCATATGCTTGTATGGTCTTGCCCAACTATTTAAAATTGGAGATTTATGATAATCAATTCCTAAACTCTCAAAAAAAACTTTTTGTAGCTTTAGGGGGTTTAATTAATTTATCATAGCCTTGATGTTTGCAGCATCTGCGTCAGATACAACAGCTGGGCTGTTTTGATCACGACGAGTTGCAGCATCTTGTTTAGTTAAAATGTGGCTTCTAAACGCTTTACCACGTTTAATTTGACCGTTTTTCTTAACTTTAAAACGCTTTACAGCGCCTTTTACCGATTTCATTTTTGGCATCGATAATCCTTTTTCGTAATATTCTCTTTAAAGTCCGTTAGAACTTTGAGAATGGGATTATACCCAAATAATTATGAATTTTTGATACAATGCGAGTATGAATTCAATTAAACACATAGAAAATGCCCTCAAAGAGCTGGATGACGAAGTACAAAAGTTACTATTAGATTGGAATATTCCACTTAATGAAAAAGACAATATTATGCTTCCAATTCTTCAACAGAAAAAAGTTTTAGCACAGACATTAGAAGATTTAACATACTTAAAAGAGAATCCACCAACACCAAATCAGCCGTGTGGTATTTCAAAATATAGAGAAGATTAGAACAATCTAATCAGGTGTTGCACTTACTATTTGAATTGGCGGTTTAAATGAAGGGAAAAAAGAAAATTTCTCTCTTGAAGATTGTAAATCTATAAATGACTTTAAAATCACTTCTTTCTCATTATTTGATACAGTTAATAAAAAGCAAAAAAAATCTAATGAATATATTATTGCAAACATTAAAAAATCATTGTCTATACTTGGGGTATCAGAGGATAAGGTATATCCAGAGATAGATAATGCAAGTAAATATATTAGCAAAATGTATTAATACCTGAATGGGTATTGCAAAGTTTTACAATCAAAGGTTAGAAATAGGTTAGAAAAATAATTTTGAAGTTTTCTTAAAGTCTCTAAAAGTCCGTTATCTAGGTTGTTTTGAGAGATTTAATTATTTGATGGTGCGGATGAAAGGACTTGAAAAATTGTGTTTTATCAAGTTTCTTCAAGTGTCATCAAATAACCCCTATGTAACGATTCTTCAGAGGTTATCATCATATCAAGTATTATCATCTAAAGTCAAGTTTTATCAATAATGGTGACTAATTAGTCACCTAAGCATGCTATACTTCGTTTAGAACATTTTATCTAAAATTAAATAAAAGCATATTTAAATACCTACTTTATATTAATAACAGGTATTCAAATACCTTTATTTAAGATATAATTAGTTTTAGGTAACTTAAAGTACTTTAATGTTTATAAGCAAATACAGGAACATAAGATGATAACAAAACTAGTAACAGAATCAAAAAAATTTCTTCAAAAAAACAATCTTCCTTATCAAAGATATTTTATTAAAGAGGGGAAAATAAAACATCGCCTCACAATTATAACTGGGCAAAGAGGTATTGGCAAAACAACGACAATAGTACAGTATATGGAATTACATAAAGATAAAAAGTCTCTTTATGTTAGCATGGACAGTTTTATTGTTGGCGAATTATCTATGTATGAAATTGCGGAGCAGTTTGAACAAGAAGGTGGTAAACTTCTTTGTTTTGATGAAATACATAAATATACAAATTGGTCTCAAGAGTTAAAAAGTATATATGATTCATTTGAAAATCTTCAAATTATTGCATCTGGTAGTTCTGCACTTGAGATTAATAAAGGTAGCCATGACCTAAGCAGAAGAGCACATATATTGATAATGCATGGTATGAGCTTTAAGGAGTTTTTAGAATTAGACTTAGATATAGAGTTACCAAAGTTAAAAATTGAAGATATTTTAAGTAACCATACAGAAATAGCATTTGACATAATTGCTAAATTAAAAGAATATGATAAAAGAATTATTCCAGCTTTTAAAAGATATTTAAAAGTTGGGTATTATCCATATTTTTTGGATGTATATGATGATGATGTATTTTTTGACATGCTAGAACAAAATATTAATATCTCAATATCTAGTGACCTTTTATTTGTCTATCCTAGTTTAGATGGCAATAGTATTAAAAAATTAAAAATGCTTTTAAAAATAATCATGCAAAGCGTTCCATTTGTACCAGTGATAGAGAAATTAAAAACTACATTAGAAATCGGTGATGGAAGAACATTAAAAGAATACTTTATTAAGCTAGAAGATGCAGGGATAATAAAACTTCTTATGAAATCATCCTCTAAGGGGCTAAAACAGCTTGAAAAACCTGAGAAAATATACTTAGACAATACAAACCTTTTAAATATAGCAGAACTAGATGTAGGTACAGCTAGAGAAACATTCTTTTTAAATACTCTGAGTCAAAATCACAATGTAACATATCCTGTAAAAGGTGATTTTTTAGTTGAAGGTAAGTTTTTATTCGAAGTTGGTGGAAGAAATAAAGGTTTTTCTCAAATAAAAGATATAGAAAATAGTTTTATCGCTTTTGATGATGTAGAAGTTGGATACGGAAACAAGATTCCTCTTTGGCTTTTTGGCTTTTTATACTAAGGATGAATTATGGCAAAATATATAAGTTCAAAAAAATATGAAGGTGTTCAATATTATTTAAAAGTCAATGGTGCAAAGTCATATTCTGTAAGATATAAAGATGAAAGCGGAAAACTAAAAAGAGTGAAAATTGGAAGTAGCGATGAGGGTATAGATGAAGTTTATTGTAAAAATAAGCGAATAGAGATATTAAATGCTCAAAACTTAGGAGAACAACCTCCAAAAATTGTAAAAAATCATAGAAAAAAAATTATAACTCTTAATAAAATTTCAGATAAATATTTTAATTCAAGAGAAAATACAGTAAGCACTCATGAAAGACTTAGCAAATACAATAAACATATTAAAGAATCATTGGGGTTTTATGCAATCGACAAAATAAAAAAAGATGATTTGGTTAATTTACAAATTCAGCTAATAGAAGAAAAAAAACTCAGCCATAAGACTTCTAATATGATTATTGAACTTTTTAGTACTATATTTAATTATGGCATTAATGAAGAGATTTATGAGCTAATAAACCCTGCCACAAAAGTTAAAAGATATAAGATTGAAAATACTAGAGAAAGATTTTTAAGAAAAAATGAAGTCCAAGAACTATATTTGAACACAATAACAAAAGATAAAAAAGCAGAACATGGTAATATTCTAGAGTTATTTGTTAAACTAGCGATAACTACAGGTGCAAGAACAGAGGGTATTTTACATATACAGAAAAAAGATATTGATTTACAGAGTGGTATCATAAGAATAATAGATTTTAAAAGAAATAAAATGAAATACAGTGCTTATATTAGTCCAACAACTAAAGAGATACTTGAAAAGAAATTAAAAATTTTAAATTACAATGATTATGTTGTATCTTTTAATAATGATGGATTAAAAATTCCTATACGAAAACTACAATATAGATTAAAACCTATATTAGATACCCTTTTTAATAAAGGGCTTGATTTAAAAGATAGACAAAACCGTATAGTAATACATTCTCTTAGACATACCTTTGCTTCTCTATTGGCTATAGCAAACACTAACATTAAGAGAATTCAAGAACTTATGAATCATGCTAATATTATGCAAACTATGAAATATGCAAAGCTTCAAGATGATGAAAATAAGAAAGTAATTCAAGATATTTTTACCCTACATTTTTCAGATATTCAAGATAGACATTCATTGGTTTTCTATAATCTAAACTTGAGTGAAATCTCTTAAAATTGTATTTATAAATATATGCTTTTACTCCTTCTTTTAAATCTCGAATA
>Ga0256844_10000115_pt1 | contig 32803 bp, 39 predicted proteins | sample MusselsmetaG_FD_189100 | JGI IMG/M metagenome (GOLD analysis project Ga0256844, IMG submission 189100) | Mussel associated microbial communities from hydrothermal vent at the East Pacific Rise, Pacific Ocean - Mussels | ecosystem: Host-associated > Mollusca > Shell > Unclassified ... | reverse complement strand
CAGGATATTAACTCGGGTACCATCAGGATTTCATTTAATGCGCATATGAGGCTCAGAGCATACCAGGATCAACATGCTTCAGCTGACCCGGAGTTAATGAGCAGGCAGCTGCCACAGGTTGAACTTGATAAGCCGGATGATAGGTCTGCGAATATGCTTAGGCCAACCACGCAAGCCGGTTTTTCTACCCGGGTAAGTCAGGTATTATCAGAAATTGAGCAAAACATTGTTCACTCATCTGAGCCGGGCTATCGTTATTTAGTCAATATGTTGAGCAGTAATAAGTCAGCAATAGCGGATCCTCAACAATTAGAGGAGATAATGCGTAAGGAAGAGTTCTATCTTAGTCGCAGAAAACCGTTTATGGATAGTACGGATTTTCAAAGCTATAGTCAGGTGCTGAGCCAATTCACTAATATTATTCAACGTCAGCAATATTCATCATAAAGTTGATTGCATAACACGTCCTGTTTTTATGCTGCTAATTCCACTATACACTTGAAAAATACTCCAGGTAACCAAATATCACTAATTGTTAATTGAATATAAGTAATAGGTGATATACTATATGAGTCTCCAGGATGTTATTGAAAAAAAATTAAATGAAACATTTTCACCTGAATATTTACTGGTTGAAAATGAAAGTCATATGCATAATGTTCCTGCTGGTTCAGAAATGCATTTTAAGGTGCAGATTGTTTCTGAGCACTTTAATGAACAAACTTTAATTAATCGTCACCGCGCAGTGAATCAAGCACTTAAAGAGGAGCTTGCAGGCCCGATACATGCTTTATCTATGCATACGTTTACTAAGAACGAGTGGTTGCAGCGCGGTGGTCAGGTGCTGGATTCGCCCCCTTGTCAGGGTGGTGGTAAATGATAAGTCTTCCCAATTTAACTCAAGTTAAGGAAATATAATGGCTACTGTTGATGCAACTGCAGAAAGTTTTAACGATCTTATTACGAATAATAATTTTGTTATTGTTGATTTTTGGGCTCCCTGGTGTGGACCGTGTAAAGGCTTTGCGCCTGTCTATGAAGAGTTATCCGAGAAATATCCGGATCTTATTTTTGCTAAAGTCAATACCGAAGATGAGCAGCAGTTAGCCGGTGAATTTCAGATTCGTTCTATTCCAACACTAATGATTTTCCGCGAGCAAATTATTCTTTTCTCTCAGCCAGGTGCTTTACAGGGCTCACAATTAGAACAAGTAATCGAACAGGCTCAGGGACTTGATATGGAAGAAGTCAAAAAAGATATTGAAAAACAAGCAGAACAAACTGCTGAATAAAAAATTTATATCTCAGGGATCAGTGTCAATTTTTTGCACTGATCCTTTTTATTTGGAGTGTCTTAAATGAAGTTTCATGCTGAACAATTTAAGCATGATCAGGTGGAGAAAATTGGTATCCTATTGGTCAATCTGGGATCACCTGATGCAGCGGATACGGCTTCTATCCGGCGTTTCCTAAGAGAATTTTTATCGGATCAACGTGTTATAGAAATGCCTAAATTTCTTTGGCAGTTAATTCTTAATTTTTTTATTTTACCATTTAGGCCAAAAAAACTGGTGCCTTTATATCGGTCCATCTGGACGGCACAAGGCTCGCCCCTGGTCTCTATTGCCGAACAACAAAAGCATAAATTAGCAGTTTTATTTGCTGACAGGGGACGCAGTGATTTATCTTTTGCGCTGGCTATGCGTTATGGTAAGCCGGATATTGCTTCTGCATTGCGTCAGCTAGCGGCAGATAATGTACATAAAGTCCTAGTCTTTCCCACTTATGCACAATATTCAGCTACTACAACTGCATCAATTTTCGATGCTATAAGCCTGGAGTTAAGGCACTGGCGATGGCTACCAGAGTTGCGTTTTATTAATAGCTATCATGATCAGCCACAACATATACAGGCGCTTGCTCAGTCAGTAGAAAGTTACTGGCAGGCTCATCCACGTGGTCAAATATTGATCATGTCCTTTCATGGTTTGCCACAGGTATATCACCTAAAAGGCGATCCTTATTTTTGTCAATGTCATAAAACGGCACGTTTACTAGCCAAACAACTACACTTAGGCGAACATGAATGGACGATTACTTTTCAATCGCGTTTTGGTAAGCAGCAGTGGTTACAACCCTATACCAGTGAAGCGTTAGCAGCACTTCCTCAGCAGGGTATACAGGCAGTGGACATCATCTGCCCCGGGTTTGCCATTGACTGTCTGGAAACCTTAGAAGAAATTGTCGTAGAAAATCGTGATGTCTTTATCAATGCGGGTGGCCAGCAATACCAGTATATTCCTGCGCTCAATGATAGGGACGTTAATATTGATGCGATGGGAGAATTAATTGAACAGCATATCCAGGGCTGGCAGGTAGAAACAGATGTTGATGCATTAAATAACAGACAACAAGGTAAAGATAATATGGGTCAATAGTACTTTAACCTGCTTTCGGGAAAAAAGAGCAGGTTAAAGCAGCTGTTAAATTTTATCCAATCAAACCTTCAAAGGGTTGTACATCGACCATTTCACCCGCTTCAATACTGCCGCTTTCGGCTGGGATTACGATAAAACAATTGGCTCGACTCATGGATGTTAGTACATGAGAAGCCTGGGCTCCAGCATTTTTAACCGTGAGTTCTCCTGTTACGGATTGGGTTAAAATTCCCCGCTGAAAGTCGGTGCGTCCGGGACGTTTCTTTAATAATTCACTTGTTTTAGCCTTAATGCTTAATGGTAATACAATATCCTGTCCCTTCATACGTTTAAGCGCAGGTTGTACAAACTGATAAAAAGTAGCAATGACAGATACCGGATTGCCCGGCAGGCCAAAAAACAGGCTATTACCGATAGAACCAAAGGCCAGAGGTTTACCCGGCTTCATCGCTATTTTCCAAAAATTTATCTGCCCTAATTTTTCCAGGGTTTCTTTGACAAAGTCCGCTTCACCTACGGATACACCACCGGAGGTAATCACTGCATCAGCAATATTGGCTGCAGAGTGAAACGCCTGTTCTATAGCGCTACGGTCATCAGGGATCACACCCATATCAATGAGCTCAATATCCAGATTCTTTAATAGGCCATAAAGAGAATAGCGATTTGAGTCATAGATGTCACCCTCTCTTAAAGCTTCTCCTATGGAACGTAATTCATCACCGGTAGAAAAAAATGCCACGCGTAATTTGCGGGTTACTTTTACTTCTGCGATACCCTGAGTTGCGAGAAAAGCCAGATCAGTTGGTGATAATTTTTTGCCACGAGACAGAAATGTTTGTCCGTTGGTGAGATCATCACCGGCTTTACGTACATTAGCAAAGGCTTTAGGTACAGGACTAATTACCACGGTGTGTTCATCAGGTGTTTCGGTATGTTCCTGCATTACGACGGTATCAGCATCATCAGGTACCTGTGCACCGGTCATAATACGGATGGCTTCACCCGCAGCAATTTTGCCGGTAAAAGGATGGCCGGCAAATGATTGACCAATAATTTTTAATTTTAATGACTGTTGAGCATCCATATTAGTCAGTTCTTTGCTGGAGAATGCGTAACCGTCCATACCGGAATTATCACAGGGTGGTGTGTCAAATGTGGCACTGACATCCTGTGCTAAAATACGATTAAGTGCCTGTCGTAGAGCAACTTGCTCAATACCGTCAATGGCTTTTATATCACTGATAATACGTTGTTGTACTTCGCTCACGCTAAGAAACTGTTTATTTTGGCTCATGCTTTAAATCCTGTAAAAGTCCACTAATAAAAGAGGTTATTTGGGCTATATTATTGATATCTAAAATTGGGCATTCGGGCATAGTCGATATGTTTTGCTGATCGGTAGCGATAGCAATAATATTGGCATCATCCGGATACATCAGTGGTTTATTCAGAATAGGTCGATAAAGCTCAATTTTGCTGATATTCTCATGCTTGAAGCCCTCGACCAGTATTAAATCAATATTGTTTTTGTCCAAATGAGGCAGCAGGGAAAACAAATCAGGTTCATTACTTCTTTTTTCCTCCTGTTCCACCATTAATGCCCAGCGTTTTGCTGATGCCACCAGCATTTGTACTGCACCTGCTTTGCGCAGACGATAACTATCTTTGCCCGGTTGGTCGATATCAAATTTTTCATGGTGTGTATGTTTTACCATAGCAATACGAATATTGGCTTGATTTAGTTCAGGAATTAATTGTTCCAGTAGGGTTGTTTTACCGGTTCCGCTATATGCGGCAAAGCCTAATAAGGGAATATTGTGATAAGTGGTCAATGAAATCATCGCTAAATTATACCATAATAGCCCCGGTCATTTAAAAAATATAAACAATGAATAGTGTATAGATGAATAAATTTAATTTAAAAAATATCAGGATTGTTGAGCAGAAAACTGTCTATCAGGGGTTTTTTAAAATAAACCAGTATACGCTGCAACATACACTTTTTAGCGGCGGGCAAAGCAGGCCGCTAATGCGTGAGTGCTTTGAACGTGGTCATGCAGTAGGAGTACTAGCCTATGATCCCTGGCAAGATGCCATTGTTTTACTGGAGCAATTTCGTATTGGAGCTTATGTCAATATTAAGGAGCAAAGTAATGCCGTGAGCACGAATGAATGCACGCCCTGGTTATTGGAGATTATTGCTGGCATAGTGGAGCCGGGTGAATCCGCTACGGATGTTGCTTATCGGGAGGCAAATGAAGAAGCTGGAGTGGCTTTACTGGCTTTGCAGGCCATTGGTAATTTTTATTCCAGTCCGGGAGGTAGTTCCGAAACAACTGAACTTTATTGTGCCTGTATCCATAGTGAGGGTGTTGGTGGTCTTTATGGTTTGTCTGAGGAAGGAGAAGACATCCGGGCAAAAATAGTCTCTTATAGTGACTGCGTGCATTTACTGGAACAGGGGCGGTTGAATAATGCCAGTGCAATGATTGCGATACAATGGTTGATTATACATCGGCATGAATTACGCAAAAAATGGCTGTCCTTATGAAGCCATAAAGATTGAGTGATTGTGGACGCTAAAATAATACATGAACTACTGACATCAGGAGGTGACATGTCGGAACTATCGATTTTATCCAGTGCACAAACAGGTATGCAACGTGGCTTAAACGGCATAAAAAAAAATGCCTTAAATCTGGCCAGTAAGTCAGCGATGCAAGCTCAGACCAGCCCGGCAAATGATTTGCTTGAAATGAAGAGCAATCAGTACCAATTGCTCAGCTCCGGTAAAGTGGTGGCTGCCGTTGATGAGTTATTAGGGTCTTTGTTAGATGAGAAAAGCTGAGCTGATTAAGCAATTATTGCCTTTTGTATGTTAATTCCTGTCTGGCTGCTGTTTTTTAAGAAACTATTTAGCAAACCATACCGTTGCAGAGCTTAAATTTCACTCCTGTGTCAATGTAAAAAGGCAGTGTAAAAAACTATTCTATCCTGAGCTATCTGTTATACTCAATATTAATAAAAATAACTTAAAAATCCTAGTTGCTAAAATAATTATCTATGTATTCATCCGAAGGTAAACAAATAGCCGAACAACTGGTGGAAAAGTATGCACCTCTGGTCAAAAAAATTGCCTATCATATGTCCGCGCGCCTGCCTGCAGATATCCATATTGATGATATCATTCAATCCGGTTTAATGGGTTTGCTGGATGCAGGAAAAAATTATGATGCCCGACAGGGAGCACAATTTGAGACTTATGCTACCATTCGTATTCGTGGCGCCATTCTCGATGAGGTCAGACGCAGTGACTGGGCACCGAAATCAGTGCATAAAAAAGCCCGTGATCTTAGTGCCACTATACAGGAAATTGAACGTCGAACAGGACGTGATGCCCGTGATGTTGAAGTAGCTCAGGCTATGGGTATTAGTATGACTGAGTATTACCGGATTCTCAAAGATGGTAGTGCCTGTCGAATGCTTAGCTTTGATGACTTAGGCACAGACGATACCCATAGTCTGGGAATATTTGAGGATCAGCAGCAGAATGTGGTAAATGAGGTGCTTGAGGATGAATTTCAGCAACGGCTGTCTTGTGCGATTGCAGGCTTGCCAGAGCGTGAAAGAATGGTGATGTCACTGTACTATGATACAGAAATGAACCTCAAAGAAGTGGGTATATTAATGGGTATCAGTGAATCCAGAGTGAGTCAGCTATTAAGTCAGGCGCAGATGCGTTTACGTGCCAGAATCAGTGATTAACTGCAGCAGACAGTATTGAACATTTATGACTCATACCATTAATCGAACAAATCATCCAATCACCACACCTACCGGGCTTTATGAGGCAAATTATCGTCGTTTGATGCGTCTATGTCCGGATGTGTGGGACTTGGCCTCAGGTGATGTTTTTAACTTATCTGCTACACAAATTCAGCTGACAATTCTTGAACAGTATAAATATACCAGTATTGTTAATTTGCAGCAGGTTTTTAATTCATCAGAGAAGAACGGCTGGCAGCAATGGCAGCATTTATCCTCAATTAATATGGAACTCAGAGTCTGCCATGATGCTTGTCTGGTAGAAATTATTGCTTACCAAAATAAAAGGCCGATCCTGTCAGCACAAGTGTATCCGAATAAACAGATGTTGCAAATTGATGAGAAAAGACAGCTTAATATATTTTTAAAAGAAGTGTTGGAAAGTGCACTAAAAGCTGAATCCTGTAATAAAGCTATTGGTTCATCCTGTGATTAGGAATATTATCATGAATATAATAATTATTGCCTTTTGTTTGCTACTATCTGCTGAGATAGTAGCTGCTGACAGTTTTTCTCAGGCGCTGCAGTTCTTTGCACAAAAAAATTATCCAGAGGCAAAAAAAATATGGGCGCCACTGGCTCTGCAGGGTGATGTTCGAGCACAATATAATATGGCATTAATTCTAAGCCATGAGGAAGTGTCAGTTAAAAATCAGAAAATACATCCAAATGCCGAAGAATATTTGCAAATGACTTATGCCAGTGGTCTGGTTGATAGCTATTTATATAAAATACCTGTGCGGCAAAAAAATAAACATGTAGCGACTCAGAGGCAGAGCATTAACAATACACAAATAGATCCTCTTAACTGGCTTAAACAACAACAATCCACACATTACACATTGCAGTTGGCGACCGGAAAAAGCCGCAGTAGTATGCATCAGGTACAAAAAAAATTATTGGCCAGTCAAGTGCTTGGTCAAGCTGAAAATCTTTATATCCAGGAAGTTAAAGCCAAAGAAAAAGACAAAGCAAGTTCTTATTTATTACTCTATGGTGTGTATGCTTCTTATCAGCAAGCTAAGGATGAGGTTGCGCAACTTCCTCAAGCAATATTAAAATCAAGTCCATGGATTAGGCAATTCGGTGTATTGCAAAGTAAAGTAGCTGTTCAGCAGCCAATAGAAAAAACAGCAGATACAAAAGAATAAACTCTCTGTCCCATTATGTGCTGCTAATTAATAAATAGTTGAGGTGTTCTGGTTTTCTTTTTTTGAGCACTAATTCGAGTACAGCGAGTTTGGGGCATATAAAAAGAGCGAGTAGAATACTCATATTACTTTATGACGATTGGCGCAGCGTAGTGATTTAATAGAGTCATTTTTTTGACATGCTATCTATTGTAGAATAGTCACAAGCTCTGATATCTCCTGTGTTGGTCTCATAACTGGATTATTGGAATAAAGTTTGCTTATAGCTATATTATAGATAAGGTATAACTTGCTCATTAATGAGTGTGTATCCATTTACGGATGGAAACTAAATCAGGTGTAAAAATTATTAAGACAGGGTTTTAATTATGGCAGATGAAGATCTGGATTTGGATGGTGGTGGTGAAGAAGCGCCAAAATCAAAAAAAATGATGATTATTATTATCGTCGGTGTACTATTATTGGTTATTATCGGGGTTGCCGGTGGTCTCTTTTTTAGTGGTTTTTTTGATAGTGAGGCTGAACAAGCAACTGTTTCACAGGGCACTGACGGTGCTGTTGCAAAGAGCAATACTGAGGAACAGGGCAGTGAAACTGCCGAGGTTTCCTATTGGCCTCTGGAGCCCAACTTCGTGTTAAATTTTGAGGGTAAGAGTAAAGCACGTTTTATGCAGATCGGCCTGGAAGTTGCGACGACCAGCGAGCGTTCCTATGCGGCAGTAAAAAAACATCTACCGGTTATACGCAATGAAATTGTACTTTTACTCAGTGGGCAAAAATATGAAGAAATGGTGACTCCTGAAGGTAAAGAACAATTAAGAGCAGAATTAATTGAAACCATTAATAATATTCTTAAAAAACATAAAGCCAAAAAAGGTATCGATAACATTTATTTCACCAGTTTTGTTATGCAATAATTGATTAAATTAATAATCTGCTCTATCAGCCAGAGCTAGGAAAAGCCAGTGACAGATTTACTTTCACAAGAAGAAATTGATGCCTTGCTTCATGGTGTCGACGATGGTGATGTCGAGACTGAAGAAGAAGATGATGATGGCAGTGCCAGACAATATGATTTTAATAGTGAAGATCGTATTGTTCGCGGGCGTATGCCGACACTGGAAATGATCAATGAACGTTTTGCTCGATATCTACGTATCAGTATGTTTAATTTATTACGGCGTTCAACTGAGATCTCAGTCGGTGGTATTCAAACACTGAAGTTTGGCGAATATATCCATACTCTATTTGTGCCTACCAGTCTTAATCTGATTAAAATGAAACCACTTCGAGGTACTGCATTGCTGGTGATTGAGCCAACACTGGTCTTTATTCTAGTGGATAATTTTTTTGGTGGTGAAGGTAAGTTTCATGCCAAAATTGAAGGCCGTGAATTTACACCAACGGAACAGCGAGTCATCCATATGTTTATGGAGCTGTGTTTTGAAGATCTGGTTAAAGCCTGGACTCCGGTGATGCCGATGCAGTTTGAATTTAGCAGCCGGGAAGTGAATCCACAATTTGCCAATATTGTCAGTCCCAGTGAAGTGGTTGTTGTCAGTAGCCTACATGTTGAATTAGAAGGTGGTGGTGGTAATATTCATGTCACCATGCCCTATTCGATGCTGGAGCCCATTCGAGAATTACTTGATGCCGGTATACAAAGTGATCGCAGTGATGTCGATGAACGCTGGAGTCAGGCCTTAGGCGATGAAGTTAAATCAGCCGAAGTCAATCTATCATCAATTTTAGCCACTACACAGCTGCCATTGAGAGATGTGGTTAATCTAAAAAATGGTGATATTATTCCTATTAGCTTAAAAGACGAAGTCGGTGTGTTTTCGGAAGGCATTCCCGTTTTTAAAGCCATGCATGGTATTCATAAGGGATACCATGCAATTAAAATTATAGATAAGATGGAGCGTCCTACGCATATGGAAACAGGCATTCCTTATTTGGATGATGGGTTTACATCGGCTGATGACGATGATTCTGAGCAGGCAAAAAATGCCTTGCCGGGGCAAACGAGTTAATAAGTACAATTGGATATTAAATAATGAATGATGAAACTGAAACGACAGAAAAAGAAGAAGATCCCTGGGCTGAGGCGATGAATGAACAGGCAGATTCAGAAGCAGCAGGATTTGAAAATTTAAGTGATGATGCTGTTGACAGTGATGAAGAAATCAATCTCGATGTTATTTTGGATGTGCCGGTTGATATTTCCATGGAAATTGGTCGTACTAAAATCAGTATCCGCAATTTATTGAAGTTAAATCAGGGTTCGGTTATTGAGCTGGACAGGCTTGCAGGGGAACCAATGGATGTGTTGGTTAATGGTACTTTGATTGCACATGGTGAAGTGGTGGTGGTCAATGATAAATTTGGTATTCGCTTAACCGATGTAATCAGTCCGGTTGAACGCATAAAAAAATTAAAATGATAAAATATCGCTGCTATCACTTGTTATGTGCAAGTTTAGTTATTATCAGCTGCTGTTTTATCACTATGGCAACTGTTTATGCCCAGACATCAGGTGAATCACAGACAGTGTCGCCGGTAGAAAATAATTCAGCTGATAAGACGGCAAAATATGCTCATCTGGGAAAACAATTATTTACTGATATAAACGCTACCACGACACCCAGAGAAGTGTCAACAAATAATGATGCCCTAACGGTTTCTTTTGGACTTATAATTATTTTATTGATGATTTTTATGCTTGCCTGGTTAATGAAAAAAATGGGTTATAGTCAGATGGCGGCTCAGGGACAATTAAAAATTATTGCCAGTTTAAACTTAGGGCAAAAAGAAAAAATTGCAGTGATTCAGGTAGGCCAGCAACAATTGCTGGTAGGCATGACAGCAACACAGATTAATACCTTGCATGTGCTTGATGAAGTCCTTGAAGAGGATAGTACTCAGATGATAAGAGCACAACAAAAGACTTTTACTCATAAATTGACTGAATTATTAAACCAACAAAAAGCCAGCAAAAAAAATGACTAATTGTGCACTATATCCTTTTTTATTATCGCGCTTTTTCTGCTTTGCTGGACGAGTGAATCTATTGGTTTGTATTATAGATAATGCTTTACTCCAGGCGAGATGTAGAGAATGAATGATAATCAATTTATAACACTTGTCCGGGGAACATTCATTAGTCTGTTGTACTTTTTTCTATTGTTTTTACCGGCTGTTTCAATGGCTGCTCCGGCTCTGGATGCAGTAACTATTAGCACTGCAGCAGATGGTACACAGAACTGGTCTATTACTATTCAGGCCTTAGTATTAATGACGGTGATTACGCTGCTGCCGTCTATGCTGTTAATGATGACCTCATTTACCCGTATCATTATTGTGCTGGCGATTGTACGTCAGGCGACCGGCTTAATGCAGGCGCCTCCCGCCCAGGTATTAGTGGGCTTAGGTTTGTTTTTAACTCTGTTCATTATGGCCCCAGTCTTTGATCGGATGTATAGTGATGGTGTAAAACCCTACCTGGATGAACAGATCAGTGTGGACGTTGCTATTGAAAGGGCAGCGCTGCCCTTACATGAATTTATGCTGGCGCAAACCCGGGAAAAAGATCTGACGATGTTTTCCGAAATTGCCCGTAAAGGTCCCTATCAGACACCTGCTGATGTACCTTTTACTGTGCTGATACCCTCTTTTGTTACCAGCGAATTAAAAACAGCTTTTACCATTGGTTTTCTGATTTTTATTCCTTTTTTAATTATTGATCTAGTGGTAGCCAGTGTGTTGATGTCGATGGGAATGATGATGTTATCACCATTAATTGTCTCAATGCCATTTAAATTAATGCTCTTTGTCTTAGTGGATGGCTGGTCAATGATTATGGGTACCTTAGCGGCAAGCTACTATATATAACCTTTAATAAGGGTAAATTTATTATGACACCTGAATCCGTTTTAGATATTTTACAAGGTGCAGTATATTTAATTATTGTGCTGTTACTGATTATTCTCATTCCGGCTCTTGTTGTGGGTCTTATGGTCAGTATGTTTCAGGCAGCCACCCAGCTCAATGAGCAAACTCTGACTTTTATTCCCAAGTTATTAGTAACATTTGCTGTTTTAATGTATGCCGGTCCATATATGTTAGGACGTTTAATGGAATTTATGACCCAGATGTTTATTAATATCCCAATTTATCTCAGTGGTGGCTAAGTGATGCAGCTGTTTAGCACGGCTGAAATTACTGCCTTTGTCGGTGCCTGGATATGGCCATTTATTCGTATTAGTGCCATGATGATGGTTGCCCCGGTTTTTTCAGCTCGCTCCATTCCAATAAAAGTGCGTATCGCAGCTTCTGCCGTTATTACTATTGTTATCGTGCCAATATTACCGCCGTTACCTTTGATTGAATTTATTAGTGGTGAGGCTTTTCTGATCGCTATTCACCAAGTGCTTATTGGCGTTATTATGGGCTTTGCTCTACAATTGGCATTTAATATCTTTGTCATGGCCGGACATATACTGGCTATGCAGGCTGGTCTGGGCTTTTCTATGATGAATAGTCCCCAGGATGGTGTACAGGTGACTGTAGTTGGCCAGCTTTATCTGATGCTGGCAACACTTTTATATCTGGCACTGGATGGTCATCTGATTTTAATTCGCGAAGTGTTAAATAGCTTTACGCTTTTACCGATTGGTAGAGGCGGTATTTCGCCTACTGCTTATTGGATGCTGGTCAGTTGGGGTAGCCATATGTTTCTTAGCTCGGTAATGATCGTTTTGCCTGCAATTACAGCATTATTGATGGTTAATGTCAGCTTTGGTGTGATGTCCAAGGCATCACCACAACTAAATCCATTCTCAGTCGGTTTTTTGATCACTATTATTCTGGCTTTTGCTATTATTTACGTTACCTTGCCGACCTTAGTGCCTCAGTTTAAAATCATCATGACGGAAATTTTTCAGCTAATTGATGATATTTTACAACAAAGTGCAGCCTCTATTACTTATATTGACAACCACTTTTCTAAGGGCTTAAGCTGATGGCAGAAAATGCAGATGGCCAGGAAAAGTCAGAAGACCCCACGGAGAAAAAGAAATCTGAATCCCGAAAAAAAGGTCAGATACCCCGTTCTAAGGAATTAACTACTTTATTTATGCTGGTGGCGGCTATTATCGGCATTATCATCTTTTCCAAAGATATGATTGAAGTGATTACTGATATCATGCGTCATAATTTTTCAGTAGAAAGAACGACATTATTTCAACCAGAACAATTATTCATTCATTTTAAGGCTGAGCTGGCAGCCATGATGAAAGCCATTTTACCGCTTTTTATTTTAATGTTTATTACGGCGATTTTGTCAGGTGCTATTTTGGGTGGGTTTAATTTTTCCCTGGAGTCCTTAACACCCAAACCCGGTAAAATGAATCCAATAAAAGGCATCAAAAAGATGTTTGGCAGTCAGGGGCTCATTGAATTAATCAAAAGTATTCTAAAGATATTATTGTTAGGCAGTGTTGCCGTCTATTTTATCTGGCAGGCAAAAAATGAACTCTACGGTTTATCAAAAGAGACATTTCCCGGCGCTTTTATTCACGCTATGGCGCTTATTAGCTGGCAGTTTTTAATTGTTTCTTTAGGAATGATTGTGGTGGCTGCTATTGATGTACCTTATCAAATATGGACAAATACCCGTCAGTTAAAAATGACCAAACAGGAAGTAAAGGACGAGTCAAAAAATACTGATGGCAACCCTGAAATAAAAGGCCGGCAAAAACAAATTCAACGTGAAATGGCTATGCAGCGTATGATGGGTGATGTGCCCCAGGCAGATGTTATTATCACTAATCCGACACATTATGCCGTGGCTCTGAAATATGATGTAGATGGTTCTGCTGCGCCAGTAATGGTGGCTAAAGGACTGGATTTGGTTGCTTTACAGATCCGTAGTGTGGCTAAAGCAAATGATGTACCCATTATGGAAATACCTCCCTTATCACGTGCAATCTACCATTCAGTTGAAATTGGTAATGAAATTCCAGCGGGCCTGTATGTTGCCGTAGCTCAGGTGCTCGCCTATATTTTTCAGCTTAAAAATGGTGATTTACACGAATATGAGCAGCCGGATATGTCCGAGTTACCGATACCGGATGATTTACAGCAATAGTCATAACTAAACTATGCATACTTGAATCAGCTAATATTAGTCCCAAACTCTGTTAAATAGTCTATACAAATTTTAATTACTGGAGTCTAAATGACCGAGACAGATAAACAAAAACAAGGTTTTATTGAAACCTCTGATGCCAAAGAATCACGAGAATTCCTGGCAGATAAAGTTGCGGAACTGAACACACAGCTTGATGCACTGCCTGCGGTTGTTGAGCCGATGCAGCGCGCACGTTTATTACTGGATTTAGCTAATGCTGAACTTGGTATAACTCAAATGAGTGATGTCTGGAATCATGCTAAGGCAGCTTTTGATGTGTGTATTGCTCATGAACAATGGCAATTGGCTATTGAAGCCTGTGACATGTTGTATCAGACAGAATTACCATCTTCTATCGTGGCTTTGGGCCATGGTGTCTGGTTATCGGTTACTTATCCGGTAGAGCCTGAATACAGTATTAATATGCTCAATAACGTAATTAATGAAACGACAGATGATGCAGATGGTGCAGCATTGGCCGCAATTACAGCTCATTTTATTGTGGATCAAAGGACTAAGGGTAAAAAACGTGATGATCTAAAGGTTCTGACTAGTAACATGCTGGCCAAAGTGGCTTTACGTCATAGCAAGGTGGAAACTCAGCTGGGTCTTGATGTGTGGATGGATAAACTTGAATTAAGAGAGCCTGATGTCTTTTTGCCACGTATGAGTATGGTTGTCGGGGCAATAGTAGGTGATAGTAACTGGTGGTTTGACCGGGAACAATTAAAAAGAAAAATTGCTCAATAAATAATATTGCTGTAAAGGCTTGTTAATAAGCAAGCCTGATACTGTTAATCAATGACTTCATCACCATGATAAATGCTTCCAAAATGCATGTTTTCGGCTTTTACACCGTGTTCGATTAATAAGGGTTTAAGCCAATGGTTTAAATGCCCGGGTGCTGCTACATAGAGATCAAAATTAAGCAGATGTTTGTGTTCTTCGTGTAGATGTTGCATTAAAGAGGATGCTATGACGTCCGTTTTAGCCTCACACATAATACGGCTATAAGTGAAATTATCCAGGGCATCATTCCATGCACGGCATAAGTTATCCAGATAGTGATTTTCAGTTTTAGTCGTTATCCAGTATAAATGGATAGTGTCGGCATTATCCAGAGACATGGCATGTTCGACTAAGCTTTTTATTGCTGCAAAGCCCAGATCCCAGGCGACAAAAATTAATGAATTGGGTGAATCCTCATTGAGTACAAAGCTACCATGCGGGCCGTGGACGCTGATGTTCTCGTGATGTTTAAGTTTATGCATAATGGTGTGGCAAAAGGGGTCATTATCATTGACGGGCAGATGAAATTCCAGATTAGCCGGTTCACAGGGGCAACTGGCAATGGAATATACTGCAGTAAGTGCCTGTCCATCCTTATCCAGATGATTATCAAGGCATAATTGAAGATTCTGGCCAGCAAGAAAACGCAAACGTTGACTGCGGGGTATTTTTAAGGTGAGTATAATAACATGGTCATTAGCGCGGTTTATTGTTTTAGTTTTACAGATAATGCTTTGTAAAGGAATATCATCTGCGCTGACGGCTTCTTCTGTTTCCAAAGTGACATCAGTTTTGGCAATATGAGAACAGGTGAGAATATAACCCTGTTTTTTTTCACTGGCAGAAAAAACAAAATCCTGATGACGACTTTGTTCGACCTGACCGGATAATAATTTTGCCTTGCATTTGCCGCATTTACCGTTATTACAGCCATAGTCAACGGCCAGGCCTGAACGTAATGCAGATTCCAATAAAGTTTCAGATTTATCAGAAATAAAATCATGACGGCTGGGTAATAAACGTACATGAGGCAGCATAAATTGTTTTATTTGATTTTCTAATTGAGTGACCGGGGTTCTGAGTTTCTCTTCTGCCAGATGGGTACATGCCTGATGAAACCATTGCTTGATATCACTATAGGCCTGTTGATGATCAGTCTGAGTGGATAATTCAATAAACTGGTGCTTCATGGCATCAATAAGTGCTTCCATATGGTTAGCACGATTGCGCTCTTCAGCCAGTTCTTTAGTGATTTTAACCAGTCGACGACTTAATGCATCAAGCTGAGCACCATCACGTTCGCTTTGTGCCATTTTATGCACTGCATCCTGCATAAACTTTTCCATTTTTTCCAGAAGGGTATTATCTTCAAAAGTGGCACCGGGAAATGCTTTTTTTAAATCGGAAAGTTCTACAGTGCCCTCCATTACTTTGAGTTGATTTTGTTGAATTTTTTTTTGTATATCCGTGCGCTTGACACCAATAAGACGTGCAGCCTGAGAAAGAGATAAATGACGCTCCATAACTCACTCCTTTTTTATAAGTCGGTATTGTCGTTAATGACTTATAGCTTAGTCGTTTATTATGAATTTATCTGTATTTGTAGTGAATTAATTGAAGGGATAAAAAACAAGTTATTTGTTTCTCAGGGTATCTTTCGGGTGGGCTTACCATAGAAAAATCCCTGCGCATAATTAAAGTCAAGATGTTTAATCTTATCCCGAAGTTCAGTTGTTTCGATACCCTCAGCTACAAGCAAGTGGCCGGTTTCCTTAATCATTTTGGCCAGATGGCTGATAATACTATATTGTTTCTTATCTTCAAGTTGATTGATGAGGGTGATGTCAAATTTAACGATATCAACCGGCATATGTGATAAATAACTAATAGATGAATAACCACTACCAAAATCATCAAGAGCAATTAAAAAACCCATTTTCTTAAGTTCAATAATATGATCGGTAGCATTATTAATATTAGTAATTAAGGATGTCTCGGTAATTTCTAATATTATTTTAAAATGCTTCAGATAGGGAGCAAAAATTGCTAATTGCTCAATAATTTTGGGACTGATAATTGATGGGCCTGACACATTAATTGAAACACCACTATTAAGCGGTATTTGTTGTTGTTTAAGATCATTGGCAATTTGTTTGAAAATAGCTAAATCAAATTCATGCTCTAGTTTTCGGGCTTCTACTAATTGAAATATTTTTCCAGGTAAAATAATTTCATCTTTGCTTTTTATTCTTAATAAGGCTTCATAATATTCAGGCATCTCATTGCCCAAATTGATAATGGGTTGATAAAACATACAAATATCACTGCCGGATTCAATTACGTTAAATACAATATTATTAATTTTACTGGATAAAATAGTGCTGGATATGTTCTTTATCTTTTCTGAATAGACTATTACATGGGACTGGCCCGGTTTTTTGGCTTCATAAACAGCGATATCAGCCTGCCATAATAAATCGGAAAAGCTATTTGGATTATTACTATCATTATTGGCGACGCCTATACTGGCACGAATGGGTTCTTTAATGCCAAGTTCGTGGTATGAAATTTCATTAATAGCCTTTTGGCATTTAAGGGCAATTGTCAGAGCATCGCCATGAGTGCAATTGTATAAGGTGGTGGCGAATTCATCACCGCCAATACGATAAATCTTATCACCCTGTCTGAGTACACTTTCCAGTACCGATGCGAATTTTTTTAATACTTCATCGCCAACCGGGTGACCATAACTGTCATTGATACTTTTAAACCGGTTGACATCAAACAAAATAAGTGAAATATGGCAGCGGCTTTCAGAAAAAAGTTCAGCAATGGTACTCCAGTGCTTTTCAAAAGCTCTTCGGTTTAACGCACCGGTTAATGCATCATGATGAGCCATTTCCCATAATTCACGATTTTTGTCATCAAGATTAACATAGACTTTCTGTAATTTTTTCTGGTATTGACTCAGAGAATGTTTTACTTTTTCCAGTTCACTGATATTAAATTGTATAGATATTTCATTATGATCCTGAAACTCTGACTTATTATTAAGTGCATCAATATAATTGGATATTTGACGTAGCGGACGTGAAAAGAAGTGGCTCAGTAAAAAGTAAAAGAGTAAAGCAAACAGCACCAGTATAATGGTATTTCTAAAGATAATTTGTTTGACTTGTTCGGCTAGTAATTTAGAGTGATTTGACTTTTTTATGTCATAGCTAAGATGATTAATAAAATGCTTAATATCAATAAATGCTTGTTCAGATGTTTTTGGACTAATGCTATTACGCTTAACATGATTGAATTGTTCAATTTGTAATAATGGCATAAGTGCTTTGCTTTTTATGGAAACATAACCTAGTATTTTACCCTTATCATCCGGATCATATACTTCTGCAACACTGATAAGCTCCGGTTCATTATTATGAATGGTAAAATGGCTATTGAATGAATTCGTATCAATTGTTTCAGGCAGGCTACCATGACTTAATTTACCCAGTGCTTTGCCCTGTTGGTTATAAATGCAGGCCTCTAAAATATGGCTGGGCAATAGTTCTGAATTCATAAGACGATGGGTTTGCCAGTAAGAATAATATTTCGGCTTATCGAGCTGTTGACGTACTTCATCTAAGTTAGAAAAATCTTCAGCAATCTTTTTATGTTGCAGGGCTAATTTTTCTATAGCCTCAGAAAGCTCTGCCTTACCGGCTAACAAATTGTTTTTTTCAATATTATCATTCAGCGTCTGCAACTCGGAAAAAGCAAATAAACTACTGAGTAGAAAGATAAAAACGTACACTAGAATAAAACTCAGCGCATAACTTTTGATGGACATTTGGGTAAAATTCATTTTATTTCTTTTAAAATAAGTTATTTATTAATAAGATGCTTCTATTAAAAGGCTTTCTACGCTGTCAAGTAAATCGAACTCATATTCACCATCAAAAAAATGATCGGCACCATTGATCTGAATGAGCCTGACGTGGTCTTTTGTCAAACTTTTATTCCATTGTTGATTAATGATTTTATCTGCGGAACCTATGATAAGAGACTTATCTACATTAATTGATGATAAATACTGGCGGATATTTTTTCTTGATAATTGTGTATAGGAGAGAAAGTTTTCTGCAGGTGTCGGGTATTTTCGACAGTATAACAGTTCAAATTCATGCAATGAATGATCACCATTTTCCAACAGTTGTTGTGCTGTTTCTCTCAGGCTAATAGCTTTTTTATCATTTTTCTTAATGTTTAGATCCGGTAAAGTAATAAAAATTACCTGTTGAATATTATTATTATTTTGCTGGCTTAATAGATAGGCTAAGTGTAACGAGCCTATACTATGACCAATTAAAATTATTTTTTTTGTGAATTTTTTCTTGAGCCAGTAAAGCCACTGTTTAACTTCAAGCACATCTCTTTCGAGCGAATGAGTATGTACTGCCTCACAGGCAAGACTTTTTTTACGTTTACTGATATCAAGTGATAATGTGGGGGTTAAAACGCTATAGCCTGATTCATTTAATGATTCAGCCAGACGTTTTACGATAGGAAAATTATGTGTGAGCATAAAACCATGGAGAATTAAGATAACGGGTTTGTTATCATCCCCAGGATAAAAGTTGCCATTAGCAGTAGTTTTATCTGATATTTGTAGCTGTACCGGACTTTCTGCATGAGTCGAGGCTAAAAAAAAACTCAAAAATAACAATACAATGCTTTGTTTTGTCAGACAAAACATCAACACCTCCTCAGAACAAAAAATTAAAAATAGTTAAGACTGAATACTTTTTATACAACCAACAAATGGTAGGAGTCGTTATTATGATATTTTAATTATGGACTGCTGTTGTATTGTATTTATTTTTGTTTAAAACGATCAATTGTAAAGCATTATAGCTAACTATACTGATAAATTACTCACAATGTCGGTAATTAAAGGCAGAAATCTATATTCAGGCATACATATCAAGATATTTCTGTGGGTCAATATTCCATTTATGATCAGCTTCAGAGCTGATGATAGACCGTTTACTCTGTTCGGACAGATTGACTAAGTGTGGTTCAATTGTTTCATGAGTCTTACTATTGAGAAAAACAATCACTGATGGTGTGAGCAAGTTTTTGTGATTTTCACTGACTACGACAAGACGGTGGTTACTGAGAATCACCAGTGTAGCGGGTGGGCAATGCCCACATAATGGATAAATTCCTGCAATAGAGCCGGGTTAAAATGACAGCCGCTCCAGGATAACATTCTTTTTAAGACCACTGAGGGATCCTGTCCCCTGTGATAACATCTATCAGCGGTTAAGGCATCATTGACATCGCCTGCTCAGCATGACTTTTGATTTTTTTGGCAGCCTTACGGTTTTTTTTCAGGCTTGAATCAGGCTTGTTTAGCGGTTTGCTCACATTATTGCGATGCGTTGTTTTTGCTTTATCTTTGTCTTTTTCGTGGATAGAGCTGATGCCCCTGTCCGTATCGATTTTTACTGATTGAATACCAGTGCCGATGATTTTTTGAACATCATCCAAGGTATTAATTGTAAACTGGTTTCGAGCAAAAGGGTGCTTCATTCCTGGGCTATTTAACTCATGGATGTACATCCCTTTTTTAATTGCTTAACAGAAATACGTTGAATCATAGACGGTGACAAATTTTTAATAGCAGTAATTATGAATATAGGCTGGAATAGGGCAAAGAAAAGGAGAAAATTTAATTGCAGAACATAAAAGTGGCGTCCCCTAGGGGGTTCGAACCCCTGTTACCGCCGTGAAAGGGCGGTGTCCTAGGCCACTAGACGAAGGGGACAGTGTACAAATCATTGTGAATCGATTTGCTGTAGTCCTTCGAGCGATTAGCTAGAAAGTGCGCACATTATAGAGTCGGGTTTTTAATTAGTCAAATATAAATTTAAAAAAAATGTAAATTTATTAATGAAAGCAAAAATAAATAAAATAATTAGTAATTTATCAATTGCTTATGGATAATATTAATCGCTTTTTATATTATAAGGCTATATTTTAATTTAAAAATTTCAGGATCACACCATTATGAATGATTTAATCGAATCCACCGCCTGGCTTAAACTTAAAGAACATTATGAAATGATTAAAGATATTCATATGCGTGATATGTTCGCTGAAGATGCACAACGTTTCGAAGAGCTCTCGGCAAGTTTGAATGATATTTTACTTGATTATTCAAAAAACAGGGTGACTTCAGAAACTATGGAATTGTTATTTGAGCTGGCTCGTCAAGCCCATGTTGAAGAGTGGCGTGATCATATGTTTTCCGGGGAAGTTATTAATTCTACTGAAGATCGTTCAGTGCTGCACATTGCTTTGAGAAATCGTTCTAATAAGCCTATTCGGGTTAATGGTCGCAATGTAATGCCAAAAGTTAAAGCGGTGCTGGCTCATATGAGAGATTTTTCTGAGCAGGTACGTTCGGGTGAATGGCGTGGCTACAATGGTGCGCGTATAAAAAGTATTGTCAATATCGGTATCGGCGGCTCTGACCTGGGGCCCCATGTGGTATGTGAATCTATGAAACCCTATGCTCAACGAGGTTTAAAAGCCTATTTTGTTTCTAATGCAGATGCCACTCACCTGGTTGAAACGCTTAAAGAGATTGAGCCAGAATCAACCTTGTTTGTCATCGCCTCAAAAACCTTTACCACTCAGGAAACCATGATGAATGCCTATAGTGCACGTAAATGGTTTCTGGATTTAGTGGGTAATGAGAAAGCCATTGAAAAACATTTTGTTGCGGTCACAACCAATGTTGAACTGGCACAAAAATTTGGTATTAATGAAGCTAATACCTTTGAGTTCTGGGATTGGGTGGGTGGTCGATATTCCCTATGGTCAGCAGTGGGACTGACTATTGCTCTGTATCTTGGTATGGATCACTTTGAAGCACTGCTTGATGGTGCCTATGATATGGATCAGCACTTTCTAAAAACACCGCTGGAAAAAAACATCCCGGTCATTCTGGCTTTATTAGGTATTTGGTACAATAATTTTTTTGATGCGCAAAGTCATGCCATTATGCCTTATAGCCAATACCTGGAACGTTTACCTGATTACCTACAGCAACTGGATATGGAGAGTAACGGCAAAACTATTGATCGAAAAGGCCATCGGGTTAACTATTTAACCGGGCCTATTATCTGGGGGCAATCAGGTACTAATGGCCAGCATGCATTTTTCCAGTTATTGCACCAGGGCACTAAACCAGTCCCGGCTGACTTTCTTATTCCAGCATTAAGCCAGAACCCATTAGGTCTGCATCATCGGGTGCTGTTTTCTAACTGTCTGGCACAGACCAAGGCGTTAATGCTCGGTAAAAAATATGCAGAAGCTGTGGAAGAGATGAAACACCAGGGCTTTGATAAAGAGACTATCGAAGAAGTCATTCAACATAAGGTTTTTGATGGCAATAAGCCCACGAATACGATTATTTTTGAACGTCTTACACCCAAAACACTGGGGGCAATTATGGCCATGTATGAGCATAAGGTGTTTATTCAGGGTATTATCTGGAATATCAACTCCTTTGATCAGTGGGGCGTGGAATATGGCAAAGTGTTAGCGGGACAGATTCAAAAGGATTTATCCAAGCCCGGTGATGTTGAAAACCATGACGCTTCAACCAATGGGCTGATTAATTATCGCAAACGAGTTTATTTTGATGAAATTGAAAAATGCGGTATGGATTAGCATTCTCTGAATAAGATAATACTAATCAGGCTGAAATTATGTGTTTAATTTTTCTCTGAGCTATAGATTTTTGCCAGTTTACCGATACACTTAATTAGTCACTTTATTTCAACTAAAATCGGGTTGGTTATTATGTTCAATATCAGTATTAAAGCAAAACTCTATGGTCTGCTGGTGGTTGTGGTGGTGATATTAACGCTTTCCTCTGTTATGACCTACCGTTCCATTACTCCGGTACAAAACCAATGGGATCATTACCTTAATAATGTAGCCATGCGTCAGGCCTTATTAATGGATATTAAGGCTCAGTTTGGCTTTGGCGGTACTATTCATAATTTTAAAAATTATATTTTACGCGCGAATAATAAATATTATGAGCGCCTGGGCAATAACTTTTCTAAGCTTAATCAGGCTGTTGCAAGTTATCAGGCTTTGACGGATATTACTGCGACTGAAAAACAGGCGCTGAGTGATATTAAAAAAGTAGTTGATGCCTATGAAAAGCAAACAGCGATTGCCCATAAACTGATCAGTGAAGGAAAGAAAGCAGAACAGGTGGATGTGGTTGTTAAGGTGGATGATTCACCTGCTTTTAAAGCCTTTGATGTGCTCGATAAGACTTATCAGAGTTTGACTGATTCTGCTTCTGTTCACTTAAGTAATAATATTCATAGTACTATTTCCTCAACCGTATGGGGATCACTTGTTTTAATTGTGGTCATTGCCGTTTCTTTGCTATTGATTACCCGGGTGATAGTGCGGCGCTTAAATGATGTTCAGCAAACATTGCATAACATTGAAAATACTAACGATATTGGTGTGCGTCTGGCAACCGATCAAAATGATGAAATCAGCGAAGTGTTTCATTCTTTGAACAAGCTGCTGGACAGTTTTAGTGGGATGATTAAAGATATTATTTCTGCATCTGTTGATGTCGGTGTTGAATCTTCAAATCAGGCATCTATTGTGGAGAAAACAGTCAGAGGAGTGCATCAGCAGCATCAGCAAATCAGCCTGGTGAAAGAATCAATGCTGCATATGAGTGCAACTGTACAAAATGTGTCATCCAATGCAGAACAGGCTGTAGGCGCAGCGCAGCTGGCATCTGCAGGAATTGCCACCGGCAGTGAGCAGATGTCACAGATGATCAATACCATGGATGATTTAAATCATAGCATTGAGACTGCCAGTCAGACAATTTTAGAACTTGAACAGGAAAGCCAGCAGATTAGCTCTGTACTGGAAGTGATTCATGGTATCTCAGAACAGACTAATTTACTGGCCTTAAATGCAGCGATTGAAGCGGCACGAGCTGGAGAGCAGGGCAGAGGCTTTGCTGTGGTGGCAGATGAAGTCCGGGCGCTGGCAGCAAGGACAAAAGATTCCACTGATGAAATCAGGCAGATGATTGAGCGTCTGCAAAGTCAGGTGCAAAGTGCAGTTAAAGTAATGGACAAAAGCCGGCAAAATACCAATACCAGTTCTGAGCAGGCAAGTGAAACAGGCCATACTTTACATAAGGTATCTGATGATATTACTGAGATGTCAAATGCCATGAGTCAGATAGCGACGACTTCCGGTGAACAGTTTCAGGTATCAGAAAAAATGGGTGAGTATATTGACACAATTTCAGATGTGGCCGTTGACACCGCCAAGTATGCGGATGACACACTGATTGCAACAGGTCATATTGGTGAAAAGACAGAGCGTTTGCGTGAGGCTGCGACCCAATTTAAAATTAATGATGATATCAGTCAGCTGGAGCAGGCAAAATCAGCACACCTTGCCTGGCGTAGTAAATTGATGTCTTATCTCAGTGGTGATATTGAAATTGATCAACACCAGCTAGCCTCTCATCGGGATTGCGTTTTAGGCAAATGGTACTATAGTGATGGTCTGGCAAATTTCAGCCATATTGCTGAAATGCAGGCATTGGAGCTGCCGCATGAAGAAATCCACCGTGTAATACACCATGTTGTTGAGCTTAAAGCTGCGGGCGATGACAAAAAAGCAATGCAGGAATTTGAAAAAATCACACCATTATCTCAGCAGATAGTAAACACACTGGATAAAATTATCGAACAAATATAAGCACTATCTATTCAGGCTGTACTACACCTTTTCTGAAAAATTGCACTGCAGCCTGATAAAGCCTTTATCAGGTCATTGTCCTTTCCATACTCCTTTTAGACACTCACCATTAAAGCCGTTTATTTGTTGCATCCCATGTATTTTCTCGTTATGTTCTTTTTGTCCATGATAGTGGATTTTTACGGGCAGTGAAATACTGCTGTAACTAAAATGTGTTGGTCTTGAACAAGATAAAAGATTCTAAAAGGAAAACGTTCTATTGGGATTCTTCTCAAATTCTTATAAATTTTTTTATAGAGTAGCGGATGCGTTCTATTTTTGATAAAGCAGCATCATGGTTTTCGAGAACATATCACAATTTACGAGGAAAATTGATGATATTGCTTAAAGATTTGTGGGGATCCCTCAGATGTTAAAGAGCATTAACAGAATAAATTTTAGGGATAGCTCAATCCTGCTTTACAGTTTTGGCAATCACCAATAAAAAAGGGAGGTATCAAAAATTTTACTTTAATTAAAAAAAATTTTTGACAATGATAAAAAATAAATATAGCGCAAAATTGCTAAGTCATCGACATTTAAAACTCAGTAGATATGCTAAAGTCTGCAAAAAATCTGTCCTGCATTTAGCAGCATTTTATCTTAACCAAGGAAATAACAATGACGGAACAAAGCCCTTATGCAACCCCGGAAGCCACACTCAACACAGCTGTTGAAGAATTTTATCAACCCCGAATTTTTTCTTTTAGCGGACGGATTGGACGGCTGAGATATCTGGCCTATAATTTTTCTCTATACTTTATTTCCATGCTGCTTATGATGCCGCTGATGGGCGGAGCAGCCACTATGACTGAGCCCGGTAATCCACCGCTCACCATGATAGTCATCGGTGTTATTTTTTATGCCCTGTCAATTATTTTTTCAGTGATGTTTGCCAAACGACGTTTTAATGATATAAACCGAAGCGGCTGGTATATACTATTACTGCTCATCCCTATCGTTAACATTGCCGTGGCAGTTGCCCTTATATTTTTTTCGGGCTCCAAAGAAACAAATAAATTTGGTGCCATGCCAACAGAAAATACTCTATGGGTAAAAATTCTTGGCCTTTCTTTTCCTATTCTCTTTTTTGTCGGTATTATTGCCGCAATATCTATTCCTGCCTTCCAAAGCTATACAGAGAAGGCTCAGCAAATGCAGCAGCAATAACTGACTAATTGCAACTCATAAAAAAACCTCTGTCATCATTTGATTATCGTACAAATAAACAATATACTCTTTTTTAACAATGATTAAACGGAGTTAATCGATGCCTATCCCAAGAAACCAGCAGATCAGCCTTTCTGATACCCCTTTTTATCACTGTATTTCTCGTTGTGTTCGACGCACCTTTCTTTGTGGTATTGATAGCATCACCCACAAAGACTATAGTTATCGAAAACAATGGATCACTGAACGTCTGGCACTGCTGTCAAAAACCTTCGCCATTGATGTCTGTGCCTATGCCGTCATGTCCAATCATTGCCATACGGTTCTGAAAATCAATGAGCCGCTGGCTATTACCTGGAGTGAAGCACAAGTCATACAGCGCTGGGAACAACTTTTTTCAATCCCGGTACTGGTTGTGCGTTATTTTAATGGTGACTGTCACTCAAAGGCTGAGCAACACCAGGCACGAGACACCATTGAACTCTTTAGGCATCGTCTGATGGATATCAGCTGGTTTATGCGCTGTCTGAATGAACCGATTGCCCGCAAAGCCAATGCCGAAGACCAGTGTACCGGCCGCTTCTGGGAAGGTCGCTTTAAATGGCACAGATTGTTGACAGCCATAATTTGAAGTCTCAATCGGAGGGTGTCCTGGATCACTTCTTCTTTAACTCAAACGTTAGCTCATAAAAACCAACAATTAAATTACACTATTGCAATTTAAGGTAATTACATTATAATTACTTTAAATTCACATATTTAATGAGGTGGTGATATGGCGCATTTAGTTAAAATTGGTAATTCTCAAGGCATCAGAATACCTAAACCCCTTATACAACAAGCTCATCTTGAGGGCAAAGAGCTTGATATACAGGTTGTAAATCAGGGGATTCTGGTGACTCCAAGTAAAAAACCAAGACAAAATTGGAAAAAAGCCATAGAAACAATCCTTGCAAATGGTTCAGAAGCAACAGATAACGAATGGCTAGATGCCACATTAACGTCAGATGATGACCTGGGGTGGTAATGACACCCATCACTCGATTTCAGGTTTGGCTCATCGGTTTAAATCCAACTAAAGGCAAAGAAATAAATAAAGCAAGACCTTGTGTTGTCATTTCCCCGGATGAAATGGCAGCATTATCAACTGTTTTAGTCGCCCCAATGACCACTAAAGGTTTTGATTTCCCGTGCAGAATAAAATGTAAATTTAAAAACAAAAACGGGCTAATACTTTTAGATCAAATCAGAGCAGTTGATAAAATACGATTCATAAAAAAATTAGGATCAATAGATGAAAACACTCAAATTGAGTTATGCAATACTCTGCAAGAGTTGTTCGCGCATTAAGGGTGAGCTAACAATTAGCTAAAGCGGACGTAAAAAACACGCCGCTTAGCATGGGCGTTATGTTTCTTTGGAGGGTAAGTGGAAAAATCTGATATTCAAATATCGAAAGGATTATATAATTATATGCTTTCGGTATCACTACGTGAGCATGATGCCTTAAGGGAATTGCGAGAAGTTACAGCTAAAGACTCCAGCGCAATTATGCAAATTCCACCAGAGCAAGGTCAGTTTATGGCATTGTTGGTAAAAATTCTTGGTGCAAAGAAAACACTGGAAGTTGGTACATACACAGGGTACAGCGCACTAAGTGTCGCTTTGGCAATGCCAGAAAATAGCACCACTATTACTTGCGATATTAATTCAGAATGGGCAAATATTGGCAGAAAATACTGGAAACAAGCGGGTGTAGAAAATAAGATTGATCTGCGAATAGGCTCAGCATTAGATACTCTTGATGGGCTAATAAATGATGGGCAAGAAAACACGTTTGATTTTTCTTTCATTGACGCTGATAAGATCAATTATAATGGATATTATGAAAAATCACTAAAACTGTTATCCCCTGGCGGACTCATTGCTATTGATAACGTTTTTCTTTTTGGTTCCGTTGTTGATCCAGAGTTACTGGATGAAGACTTAAAAACAAGGATATCCAATGCAGACATCTCTGCAATGCGAGCCCTTAATGAAAAGATAAAAAATGATGAAAGGGTAGATTTGACTATGTTATCTATAGCAGATGGGATTACACTGGTGCGTAAGAAATAATAGGTTAATAGAATTAAAATTAAAAAAGAAGTGATCCTGTGCTCTTAATTAACAAATATTTTACAGGGCTATTTCCATATAAATAAGTCGAATTATATAGAGGTATAATTCGATATTAACGATGTTAATATTATTTGATGTTGTTGACTATAAAAAGTAATAAGCGTTTAATATATTGAATATTATACACTAATTTAATTTTTATACCTGAAAATACTACTAGAAATTTGAGAAATCGCTATTACTGACTAATATTTTATTAAATATCGATATTTACGAAGTATATGTCAATTATTATCGACTTTTTTAAATTTAAAAAATAATTTATCATAAAAATATGAAATAAATGCCCACTTGAAAGGAGGAATAAAAGTCGGCTATAGCATTTGCATGTTTTAAAGGAAATATTGCTAAAACTATTAGAAAAATAATACCCTCTAAATTTACAAAATATATTGATGGAGAACAGCAATGTACCACTTAAATTCTAATGTTGAAGGCAAAGAATATTCATTTAGATTTGCTGTTATCCTTTTGGTAGTATCACTATTAATTTTATTTTTTGGTATTTTAGGTATTATCGAACATAAATCACCCGATTATCTGAAGTCATTAGCAACACTTGGTATTAGTTTTTTTGTTTACATCGAATACCATGTAATGATAATTATAGGGACTTTAGGTATTACACTATCAGCCTGGCTTAGTCAGCACGGTCACAATCGTTAAGTTTGTAATGTGTGTTACTTTAATGTTTTTAGATGTTGCTTTTTATATGTAAAAAAAATAGTACAGAACTATTTATGATGCTTTGTATAAAACGTTAACCTGGGATCGTGGCATGGAATTAGCCCAACATTTATTTCCAGTTTAATTCCGGACAGCCACAATTTAATGCCAGTATAGAGCATATAAAAAGCCAAAACAAACAGACAATAATAGAAAATATTTGATTATCGTACAAATAAACAATATACTCTTTTTAACAATGATTAAATGGAGTTAATCAATGCCTATCCCAAGAAACCAGCAGATCAGCCTTTCTGATACCCCTTTTTATCACTGTATTTCTCGCTGTGTGCGGCGCACCTTTCTTTGTGGTATTGATAGCGTCACCCGCAAAGACTATAGTCATCGAAAACAATGGATCACTGAACGGCTGGCATTGCTATCAAAAACCTTTGCCATTGATGTCTGTGCCTATGCCGTCATGTCCAATCATTGCCATACAGTCCTGAAAATCAATGAACCGCAGGCCATTGCCTTCCCATCATAGACAATACTGGGCTTGGATGTAAAATTAACCCTTCATTACACATGGTTTTGTTGATGAATGACTTACTACAAATAAAGTTGTAATCGCCAAGGGTTTTTAGTCTGTGTGTTAATTTACTTGTTAGATGTGCATTGCCATGCTATATTTTTAATGCGCACTCATTATGCGCATAATTATAGAGGAATGAGTATGCAGCACATCTATGATGTAGATGCACCGAAAAAGGCAACAAACCTTAGTGTAAACAGTGATTTACTGAAAAAAGCCCGTGGTTTGAGAATTAATTTATCAGCCACACTGGAACAGGCATTAGCTTTAAAAGTAAAGAGGGCAGCCCGCGAGATATGGTTGAAAGAGAATAAAAAAGCCATTGAAGCCCTCAATGATTTAGCAGAAAAAAATGGTTTGTTTTCAGATTCATATAGAGAGCTATGATGAACCGGTATTCTTTGTATAAAAACGAAAATAAAAGCTCCAAAAAAACATACCCATTTTTTGTAGATGTACAAAGTGACTTGCTGGATAGTTTAAATTCGAGGGTAGTAATTCCTTTGTCTTTAAATAAAGAAACTAATAATACAAATGTTAAAAACCTTTGCCCTGTGTTTGATATTGAGGGTGAAAATTATATTTTACTTACTCATCAAATGACATCAGTTCCCTATTCGTTGCTTAAGAAAAAGGTGGGATCACTTGAAAATTACCGATATGAAATTCTTGGTGCAATTGATATTCTTTTGACTGGCATCTAACGTCTCGCCTCAGTTGCTCGGCTTTGCCGCGTCGATCTTTAGGCGCTTGTTATATTTGCTTAAACCTCTGATGCAAAATGAGCTTTAATTTCATCTTCAGTCATTTGTGGGGTTTTATTGGAAAAGCAATAATAGTCAGGTCGTAGGTCACTGAAATACTGCATACTCATTACTAACCCTTTAGTATTTGGAAAGAGTCCAACAGGTATATTATAGCTTCCTGTTTTCTTAAAACGGCTGAATAAATGAGTACCACAATTTGAGCAAAAGCCACGCGAAGCCCAAGATGAAGAGTTATACTCTTTCACCATTTCTTCGCCTTCAAATTTCACATCAGTGCCGCATTGCGTCATAAACAATGGGCCGCCGCCCCATGTTCTACATGATCCACAATGGCAAACCGAGAATTCAGGATCAATGTTTACAACATGCACTTTAACGCCACCACATAGACAGCTGGCAACATTCTCGATTCGCTTTGACATATTATGTTGTCCTCATATTTCGATATAAATATAACGTCGGCATCTCTGGAAAACTGGTCGTCCCCGAGGCTTTATGTTTGGTCAATTTTCACACAAACTCAGAACCTTAAATTCAAGCAACGACCAGATTTTCCATGAGCATGCCCTTGTTAAGCCAGTTTTTGGAGTTGGTGATAATCTTGAATAGTATCAATTTCTTTTTTTTCTATTTGTTGAGCTTTATAAAGATCCAACCTCATTTGTAGATTTAACCAAAAGTCAGCTGAAACACCAAAAAATTTTCCAAGGCGTAGAGCTGTGCTTGGAGTAACACCACGTTTTTGATTAACTAGTTCGTTTACTCTTTGATAAGGAACATGGATTGCATCAGCTAAATCTCTTTGTGTAATGTGCATTGGATTTAGAAATTCTTCAACAAGCATCTCGCCCGGATGGGTTGGCTCTCTGTGACTTGGAATACGCACCATAATTTACCTCTAGTGATAATCTGTTATTTCTACATCAAACGGTCCTGATTCACCCCATTTAAAGCAAATTCTGTACTGTTCATTAATACGGATGCTATATCGTCCCTTTCTATTTCCCTGTAATGGTTCAAATCGATTCCCTGGTGGAACTTTTAGTTCATCAAGTGAAACCACAGAATCAAGCTGATCAAGTTTTCTTCCAGCAACACGCCAAATATTTTGAGGGCAGATTTTCAGTGCAACTTTACTGGAAATGCCGTTGAATATATCTTCTGTAGCCTGATTTTTGAATGAGACAATCATAAAGTTACGGTAGCACGGATATCATGCTACTGCAAGTATGGATTGATTTTGTGATTTTTCAGGGCTTAACGCCGCCAGCACGCGCGGCTTTGTTATACCTAGCGACCTAAACCTTTAGCGTCATTTATACGAGCAACTAAAGCATCAATAGACGCTCTCTTCTCTGGATATAGCTCGATAAGTATGTGCTCAAAAATTCTATAACCATCAAGCACATCACTTTTGCGAACCCGAAAGCCACCCCCATGCGTACCATCGTTTCCCAGCCATCGTATTGCATTAGCTGGCTCTATAATTTTTCGACTTTCTTCAGAAAGCGAATTAATACGCCTTACAAGGGACAAAAACTTTCCATTTGCATCGACTGCAGCTACCTCCATTTCACCAAGGAGTACTTCCAGTGCAGAGCGTAAAGCGCTAAGGCTTAAACCTGGTGAAGAAAAGAAAGTTGAGAACGAGGTAACAAGGGCCTTTTTAACCCATTCCGGTGTATCTTTGGGAGGAATAAATATTTTGAGTGATGGTTCAAAATATTTCACCTGAAAGTTATCAAACCAATCCCAATCTCCAGAACCATCATTTAGGTACTCTTGAGATACATCACCAGTTCCAACACAAACTACTCGACAGCCACATGAGGAGTTTGAGCACTTTAGATGTATCGAAAAAATGTACTCAATCCAATCAGGGTCAAATTCTAGCTGGCTAGTGTCTATCGGTTCTTTATACTGTTTTTTGAATTGATCTTCTTCGCAAGACAGCGCTTGAGCTCCACATTTAGGACATGGCCATACTGGAATATTATCGCTGTGAAAATGCAATGTGAACAAATCATCGTCGAGCATTAGGGCTTCCTCTATGCATGTAACGCCTTGCGTCAGCTGATATTTTTGAGAGCGCAAGCGAACAAAAAAATTCAGCTGGACGCGATTGTTATGTTCTTATATTTAATTTATGGCTGTCCATTTTTTTTTGTGGGCCCCGAAGCACAATTGCAATCACTATGTCAGAAACAAAAAAGGCATTGGGTTCAGGGGATCAATACGTGCCGGAAATTATTTAAAAGCAAATCCCCCAATCCCGTCACTGCATAATACCCACTGCTTAAGATTTTACTCTATCAGGCAACACCTTGCAGGCATACCGCTGTCTGGCATTCTCTGTTTTAACACTGCAGGGCCTGTTTATGCCTGTGTTTTCTAAATTATCCTTATTTTTCAGTTAATATGAAAATTTATCTGGAATTTTTTATGTTTTTTTATCTTCAAATTATGGGTGTAATACCGGGGCATGTAATACCGCATCATGTACTATCGCAATGAGAGTAGTATTAAATGACATCAGAATTAATTATGCGGCAATTTTCAAATCAATATGCAGGCCTAATCGGTGGGCAATATTAACCAGTGTGTCCAGACGAAAATCTTCAATTTTCCCTTTTAGTAAGGCACTTACCCGAGGTTGGGTGATCCCTAGAAGTTTGGCCGTTTCAGTTTGATTAATCGATCTGCTTTCAATATTTTTGATAATAGCCATTAGCAATATTGAACGAAGTTTTAAATTTTCCGCTATAATGGGATCATCTTCCAGAGCATCCCAGACACTATCAAAACTATGTAAGTTACTCATTGTTTACGCGCCTCTATTATCATTTTATAAGCTTTTTTAGCCACATCAATATCTGATTTGTTGGTCTTTTGAGTTTTTTTCTGAAAAGCATGTAATGTATAGATTGCTTCTTCAAATCTTGCAATATAGATAATACGGAAGCTCCCTTCCGTTTCACTAATTCTTATTTCCTGAACACCTGATGCGATGCTGGACATGGGTTTCCAATCCGTTGGATTTTCACCCTGCTGGACTTTATCCAGCTGAAAACCGGCTTCACGCCTGGCTTTGTCTGGAAAATCCTTGATTTTTTCTAAAGCTCGACAGACAAAAACTATTTTCTTCATGATTTTAGTATATTAAGCTT
>Ga0256844_10000114_pt1 | contig 32887 bp, 29 predicted proteins | sample MusselsmetaG_FD_189100 | JGI IMG/M metagenome (GOLD analysis project Ga0256844, IMG submission 189100) | Mussel associated microbial communities from hydrothermal vent at the East Pacific Rise, Pacific Ocean - Mussels | ecosystem: Host-associated > Mollusca > Shell > Unclassified ... | reverse complement strand
ACTTTATCTTTTACTGCTTGATTTTTCATATCAGCAGCGATAAGTTTAGCTTCAGCCAATGCGCCAGCTTTCGCTTCTTCATGTGTTCCTAACTTAGGCATTCCATCTTGGTCATATGGTGTTCCAAATACTGTTTTAACAGTATAAGCTTCAGCATATGCAGTATCGATGTCAGCTATATTCTCAAACATATGAGGGTAAGCTGGCATAACTGTACCAGGTACAACTGATGATGGAGACATCATATGGTTTTCGTGCCAGTCTGTTGTTCTGTAGTTACCTACTCTTAACAAATCTGGACCAGTTCTTTTAGAACCCCATAGGAATGGTCTATCATAAGCATACTCACCAGAAAGTGAATACATACCATATCTGTCAGTTTCTGACTTAAATGGTCTAATAAGCTGTGAGTGACATGCATTACACGAATCTTTAATGTAAACATGACGACCAGCCAACTCTAAAGTTGTGTAGGGTTTTGTACCTACTGTCGGTTGTGAAGCCTTTGCGAATTCTGGTATTACTTCAATAATACCTGCAAAAGCAACAAATGCAAAAAGAACCACTGCAAAGAAAAATGGTCTTTGTTCTAACCAATGAAACATAATTTCTCCTTTCTCTTAAGACGCCATAGGCGACGCGTTAGCTGGTTCTTTGTCAAGAACTCTACCTGCAGTTGCAGTTTTAAACATATTCCATGCAAACATCAAGAATCCGATTAAGTAGAACAATCCACCAACACCTCTAAGTGTGTAGTACGGTTGAAGTACATTAACTGTATCAATAAATGAGTATAATAAAGAACCATATTCATCATATGCTCTCCACATCATACCTTGTGTAATACCTGCAATCCACATAGAAGTAAAGTAAAGAACGATACCTATAGTTTGAATCCAGAATTGTTTTTCCATTAATGACTTAGAGTATAATTCTCTTTTGTACATTCTTGGAGCCATGTGGAATAATCCAGCCATAATCATAAATCCAACGAATCCTAATGTTCCATCATGTACGTGACCAGGAATCCAGTCTGTAAAGTGAGCAATAGCATTTACTGATTTAATCGCTTGAATAGGACCTTCAATTGTACTTAACATATAGAAAGTAGAACCAAGAATCATAAACTTAATAAGTGGAGATGATTGAAGTTGTTGCCACTCACCCTTCATTGTAAGAAGCATGTTAATCGCAGAACCCCAAGACGGTAAAATAAGAACAACAGACATTGTAGAACCCATAGTCTGAACCCAATCAGGAACAGTAGAGTAAATAACGTGGTGTCCACCAGCCCATAAGTAAACAAACATTAATCCCCAGAACGCAAGAACTGAAAGTTTATATGAGAATACATTTTGACCAGACTCTTTTGGTAAGAAGTAATAAACTATACCAATAATCGGTGTTGTAAATACAAATGCAACTGCATTATGTCCATACCACCATTGAACCATAGCATCATTAGTACCTGAGTACATTGAAACTGAGTGCATAATTGAACCTGTTCCAGAAACAAAGAAAGTCGGAACTTCCATGTTGTTAAACAAGAATAACATAGCTACTGCTAAGAATGAAGACATGTAGTACCAAGTAGAAACATAAAGTGTTCTCTCTCGTCTCATACCAATCATACCGAACATTGCTACACCCCAAAGAACCCACCATACAACTACAAGAATATCTAATGGCCATTCTAATTCTGCATATTCCTTAGAAGTTGAAACACCTAAAGTTAGTGTTACTACTGCTAAAAGAATAGTTATAAAATAGAGCCAAAAGTGAAGTCTTGTAACTATTGTAAGAAATTTAGATTCCTTAATAGACATCTTTAATGTTCTCTGTCCAACATAATACCATGTTGCAAAAATACCACTTAAGGTAAATCCAAATGCGACGCCGTTAGTGTGAATTGGTCGTAACCTAGAAAATGTACCGTACTCTCCAGCTAAATTACTTAACTCAGGGAACGCTAATTGAAAGGCTATAATTACACCTACCGTCATACCGATGATACCAAACAAAATTGTCGTAAAAGTAAACAGTTTTACTATTGAGTAGTCATACTCAAGTTGTGCATTGCTTTGCATCAATACCTCCTCTTAAAAATTTGATAGAATAGTGACATAATGTGACTATACAGTTTAAATATTATAATCATCACCATTAATATTTACTTAAAATTATGATAATATCTTTTTATGTTTACTTTCTGTTTACTTTTCGATTAGAGCTAATTTATAATGTTTTTTATTGTTTTACAATTCTTATCTAAAGTGATAAATATTAATATTATATTCTAAGAAAAAAAACATTTTAAGATTAAAAAAATATGCTAAAATAGGTATACTTTATAATTTAATAATGAAAGAGAACTCTATGTCACTACAACAATATATTCAAGCCATTGAAGATTCAAATATAGTTTCTAAAACGAATACTGATGGTATTATTACCTTTGTAAATGATGAGTTTTGTAATATATCAGGATATACAAGAGAAGAATTAATTGGAAAAAATCACAATATTGTAAGACATCCAGATGTTTCTAAAAAACTTTTTGAAGAACTTTGGGATACCATTGAAGAGAAGAAAACCTATAAGGCAACCATTAAAGGCATAGCTAAAGATGGTTCTATTTTTTATCTAAATACTACAATTATTCCTATTCTTGATGATAAAAAAAATATTTTGGAATATATTGCTATTCGATATAATATTACAGAAGAGATTAAATCACAAATACACAGAGACCAATTAGAACAAGCACTAAAAGAACAAAAAGCACTTTTTATGCAGTCTCGCTTTGCAAGTTTAGGACAAATGTTAGCAAATATTGCGCACCAATGGAGACAACCTCTCTCTGAACTTAACTTAGTGCTATTTTCTCTAAAAAAAGCTGCTGAAAAACAAGATTATGAAAATGTCGGTGCATACTATAAAAAAAGTAAAGAGCTAACAAAAAGTATGTCACAAACCATTGAGATTTTCTCTGACTTTTTCAATCCCAATAAAGTACACACAAAGTTTCATTTAACCATTGCTGTCAATGATGCCATTCGTATGTTAAGGGACGATCTAGAAAATGAAGGCATTGAGATAAAACCACATTTTGAAGATGTATATGTAACAGGCATCTCAAATGAGCTAACACAAGTTATTGTCAACTTACTACTCAATGCTAAAGATGCATTTACCCAGCAAGATAAAACCCGTAAAAAATCTATTTATAAAGTCATAAAAACCATACGCATACGCGTTTCTAAATCTTATATTGGAACACGTAGCTATGCCCTCATAATCATTCAAGACAATGCTGGAGGTATTCCAGAAAAAAATATAGAGAAGATTTTTGAGCCATACTTTAGTACAAAACATGCATCAGTTGGTACAGGAATTGGTCTTTTTATCTCCAATTTAATTATTCAGAAAAGTCTAAATGGTACAATAGAAGTTATTAACAGTAATGAAGGTGCAAAATTCACTATAACCATACCATTAAATAAGGGCGATTAATTCATGTATCAAAAATTTAAAAATATAACCATTCTATTGGCTGAAGATGAAAAAAAAATATCAGAACTTATGAAAGATGCTATTGGAGAATATTTTAAAGAGTTTATTGTAGTACGAGATGGAGTAAAAGCATTAGAAATTTATAAAAAGTATCATCCTGATATAGTAATTACAGACATATTAATGCCAAAGCTTAATGGATTGGAACTATTGAAAGAGTTAAGAGAACAAAATGAAAAACTACCTATTATTATTTTAAGTGCCCATAGTGACACAGAAAAACTTCTACAAGCTATTGATTATGGGGTAAGTAAATACTTTATTAAACCTTTAGACCCAGATGAATTATTGGACTACATATTAACCCTTGTTCCTAAACTTAAACAAAATCATCTTATTAAACTTGTAGATCATTTCTCTTTTAACAAAACAAAAAGACAACTCTTTTTAAAACAAGATCTTATTTCCTTAACAAAAAGAGAACTGGACTTCTTTATGCTCCTTCTTGAACAAAAAGAGTATATTGCCAGTAATCAACTCATTAAAGATACTCTTTGGAACGAAGAAAATACACCAAATGAAAGACTTCGAACATTTATTAGAAGACTTCGTAAAAAATCTTCTAAAGATTTAATTAAAAATAATTCCAGTTTGGGCTACAGTCTTATTCTTGCTCTTTAGTACGCTCTTTCTCTTCGAGTTTTTTAGCCCTTAGTGCTTTTTGTTTGTTCTCTTTGTTAACTGCATCTTGTAAATCATCTTCTGAGTCAAAAAGCATTCCATCCATCATCTTTTTACTGTCATCAAATCCACCTTTTTTGACACTCCATATAAATATGGTTAAGAGTGTAAAACTGGCAAAAAGCCCAACAATTAGTTCAAGTTTTAAAACTGAGTTCATCCTATAAATCCTTTGTTTTTATTCGCATTGAGTTCCCAACTACTAAAAGTGAACTCAAACTCATAGACAATGCAGCTACCAGTGGTATGACATAGCCAGCCATTGCCAATGGAATCGTAATAACATTGTAGATTAAGGATAACAGTAAATTCTGTTTTATAAACTTATAGGTACGTCTAGAGATAACAAAACTATCTTTTACCCCTTTTAGTGAGTCATTTAACACCACCAAATCTGACATGGCAAGAGCAACATCTGCCCCTGAACCCATAGCAATAGCAACATCTGCTTTGGAGAGAGCCAAGGCATCATTGATTCCATCTCCCACCATAACCACTGTTTTCCCTTGCTCTTTAAGCTTGGTTAAAAGCTCTGCCTTGTCTAGAGGAGACATGGCACTGTGTACCTCTTTAATTCCTGCATTATGGGCAACTCTCTTAGCAACTTTTTCATGATCACCAGTTGCCATAATAGTCTCTACTCCTATCTCTTCAAAATAAGCTATCATCTCTTGACTATCTTTTTTAATACTATCTTCCAGCTCAAATGAGGTCAAAAGTTCTCCATCTACAGCAAAATGATAAACGGTATGGTCACTCTCCAGTGCCATCTCAATACCATGTTCATTAAGAAGTTTATCATTTCCTCCTAAAATTGTTTTTCCCTTAAAGTTAGCCCTCATACCTTGTGCATTAACCTGCTCAACATTCTCTAAGCCAAGTAGTAAAATTGTCTCAAACTTGTCATCCAAATACTTTTTAATGGCACGACTTACAGGGTGTGTTGACCCTTCAACTATGGCATAAAGAAGCTCCAAAGATTCACCCTCTAACTCCCTACTCTCTGTATGAACAGTTAACTTTCCTTCGGTAATAGTTCCTGTCTTGTCAACTACTACCGTGGTAGCTTTAGCAAAAGTTTCAATGAACTTTGCTTCCTTAAAGAGTAACCCTCTCTCCGTAGCCCAAGAGATACCAATGAGCGATGCAATCGGTGTTGCCAAAGCCAATGCACAAGGACAAGCAATGACGATTACAGAGATTGTAATAATCAGTGACATCTCCAAATCACCTGAGTAAAGATACCAACCAATATACGTTGCTATAGAAAGTAAAATAATGGTTAAAGAGAAATATTTAGAAAGTTCATTTGTAAACTCTTCAATTTTAGGTTTAGATGCAAGTGAATCTTCAAGTAAATTCACCATCGTACTTAGTGTTGAATTTGCATAGTTCTTGGTTGCCTCATAACGCATCACCATACCAGAGTTGATTGTTCCAGAATAAATTGTATCACCTTCTCTCTTCTCAACAGGTAGAGATTCTCCACTTAAACTACTCTCATCGTATGTTGCTAAATCAACAATAGACTTACCATCTACCGAAGCTTTCTCTCCATTCTTTACCTCTATCGTATCACCAACCAGAATCTCATCTAATGCAACAACTTTTTTAACACCATTAACTACAATTGTAGCTTCCAAAGGCACTTGAGACTTTATCTTATCCATAGTATCTACAGCCGATTTTTTACCCAATACTTCCAAGTATTTACCAACCAAAACAAAGGTAATAATCATCGTTACCGAGTCAAAATAGCTATGCCCTTTTGCCCCAAAGAGTACGGTTAAGGAGTAAATATAGGTAATTAATGCCCCACCTGAAACCAGTAAATCCATATTTATAATCTTATTTTTCAAACCATAATAAGCACCACGAAAGAAAATCCAACCAGAATAGAAAAGGACAATCGTTGCAAAGAGAAACTCTGCCATGTGTACCAAATGTAAATTTTCTGCTTTTATTCCTGAAAAATAACCTGCATATTTTGCCACACCAATCATCATGACATTCATTGAACCAAAGACAGCAAGTGCCATACGCATAAAGTAATCTTTTTGTGCAGAAGTTGCCTTAACATCTGCAGCACTTTGGTCATAAGGATAAGCGTTATAACCGATACTTCGTATTTTCATAATAATTTCTGAAAGCTTCACCGTTTTATCATCCCAAACAATTTTTGCTTTATTATTAGTAAAATTTATGTTTGCTTCTAAAACACCCTCTGTATCATCTAAAATCTTTTCATTTAACCAAACACAAGCTGCACAATGAATACCTTCAATTACCAAGTCAACCTTTGAAAAACCATCTTCTGTACCTTTAATATAACGCTGTTTAAAACTCTCTAAATCAAAATTTTCAACATTGTCATCTGATTCTATAGGAGGTGCAATAGTAGAGTTTCCCATCTTCTCATAAAAGCTATCTAATCCATCATCTTTAAGTAGATGATAGACCCCTTGACATCCATTACAACAAAAATATACATCTGGATTTTTATCTTCCGTTATCATTACTGTTTCATCAAACTCTAATTGACAATGGGTACACTTGACTATAGACAATTTCTATTCCTTAATATGTTACAATTTACTACAATTATCATAAGCTTAGGTTATAATTATTATAATTTTAAGATATAACAAGCATAATTATATCTGCTTTGATGTATTATATAGCTATTAAAGAAAAAAAACAAGGAGTTTTTAATGCCATTTCGAATAAAAAGGTATTACGGGTATGTTATAGCAACTGTTGTTGCTTTAGTTACACCTTTTATCACTATTGGAGGACACCACATATTTTTGCTGTCTTTCGATAAAAAACAGTTACAACTAATGGGAACAGCTTTTGACATGCAAGAGCTTTATCTCATGCCTTTCTTATTGATGCTACTATTTATTGGTATCTTCGCTGCAACGGCTATTGGAGGTCGAGCATTCTGTGGTTGGGCTTGTCCTCAAACCATCTTTAGAGTTATTTACAGAGATTTAATTGAGACCAAACTTCTTGGACTACGTAAGAGAATTAAAAACAAGCAGAAAGAGCCTGACTATTCTAAAAAAGAGAATGTAATAAAACGTATTGTTGCCATTTTAATTTGGTCTGTCTTAGCACTCATTGCTGCTGCTGACTTTATCTGGTATTTTGTTCCACCTGAAGATTTCTTTCAGTACATTCAAAACCCTAGTGAACATGGTGTTGTTATGGGGCTTCTTTTTGGTACAGCTGCCTTTCTTATCTACGATGTTGTTTTTCTTAAAGAAGACTTCTGTATTTACGTTTGTCCCTACTCTAGAGTTCAGTCTGTTCTCTACGATGACAATACATTCCAAGCACTCTACAACCCACACCGAGGTGGAGATATCTACGATGATGGCAATGAAAAAGTTGTCTTTAAACAGAAAGATTTAGCAGACGAAAACAGTGAATGTACCACCTGTGAACAGTGTGTTACAGTCTGTCCAACTCACATTGATATTCGTAAAGGTACACAGCTAGAGTGTATTAACTGTCTAGAGTGTGTTGATGCATGTACAACTGTTATGGGGAAACTGGGTAAAGACTCATTGGTTCAATGGACAAGTATGAACGAAGTACATGAAGACATACCAACAAAACTGCTCAGAAGTACAACCTATATGTATGCTGGAGCAATTCTTGCAATTTTTGTAATGCTCTTCATTATGGGTGGTCAAAAAGAGTATATGTTGCTAAATGTCAACAAAACAACGCAACTTTACAAAGTTAAAGCTGACAATGAAGTAACCAACTCATACTTAATGCTTTTCCAAAACACTGAAGATAAGAAACATACTTACAAAATTGAAGTACTAGGAGAACTTGCAGATAAATTTACCATTAAGCGTTTTAAAGACATTACTCTTAATGCTGGTAAACTTTCTAAGAGCCTTCTTATTCTTTCAACCAAAGATAGACTTGTAGATGACAATACAAAAGATACACCGATTAAAGTAATACTTAAATCTTATGCAGTAGACGATCCAGAGCGTATTTTTGTATTAAGAGAAATTGTCTTCTTCTACCCAAGAGCTGACAAATTAAAATAGTACTTCCTCCTAAAACAGTGGTGTTTACCACTGTTTTAGTTTAACTTTCATTTTTCTTAATCTTTCACTATAATATCTTTAGATACAATATTAATATGAAAACTTTAATATTAAATTTAATACTTTTAACATCATTTGCTCTAGCAACTCCTAACAATATTTTTATAATTAAAGATAAAGATGGAAAAGTAATTAAAAATAAACCTGTCAATCACATAAAAAATGTCTACTTTGATGACCTAATTAAAGAGCAAGAAAAACTACTTGCTGCATTAGATAAGCTTCAAAAAAAGAAAACGAAGATTGGGTACTTTGACAAAAGTAAAATGCTTAAAGATGCTAAAACCCACCTCGGAGAAAAATATGTTTGGGGTGGAACTACACCAAATGCTTTTGACTGTTCTGGATATATGCAATATCTATATAAACAAGAAGGTGTAGCACTTCCAAGAACTGCATATGAACAATCTAGAGTAGGACAAGAGATAGATACAAGTGAATTAGAAAAAGGAGATTTACTCTTCTTTCTAACTGACAAATCAAGAGGCATTCCTGTCACTCATGTTGGTATGTACTTAGGAAATGACAAATTTATTCATGCTGCCTCTAAAAAGAAAGGTATTATTATTAGTCCTTTTTCTAAAAGCAGATATGCAAAACTTTTTGTAAAAGCCCGAAGAATTATTGAGTAGGGTGTAGTCCCCGACTACACCGTATTATGGGAAATGGCATACATACAAAATTACTTATATTTTAGTAAATATAGTTTTCAAAGAAAATACTTTAAGCTTTCCCACCCTTTGCAGATTGAATAGAATTAATGTAAGAGTAGTCAATTTTAATAATTGGCTCTTTTGGAAGTTTAGCCACCAAACGCCCTACCATCCCTTCGAAATCTTCAAACAGATAGTTAGCCATAGACCCTGGAATTGGGTTAATTTCATTCAATAATACCTCTCCGTCTACAACAAAAAAATCACAACGAATGATAGCACCTTCAAACAGTGTCCCATAGACCTTTTTAAAAGCATCTTGAATATCTGTTTTTAGTTCTGTAGTAATCTCTGCATCTTCAACAGTTCCATCACGTGAAAAGTCAAGGTACTTCTTCTCAAAGTCTAAAAACTCCTCTTTGTTTGGCTCTTCCACAATGGAGAGTTCAAACTCAGAAGTTTTAGACCCTGCTTGGTTGTACTCTAAAACACCCTCAATAAATGGTTCAATAAGCACTTGGTTGTCAAATTCAAAAGCAACATCTAACGCATAGTCTAACTCTTCAGCTGACTTCACAATACTAACCCCAATACTAGAACCAAGTCTTACAGGCTTGATAATGACTGGATACTCTAACTCAACACTACGACTTTCATCTGAATTTAAAACAGAGTAAGGAACAACTTTTACTCCTAAACTCTCAGCATAAAGTTTAGTAAAAAGTTTATTGTACGACAATACCGAAGCATCCACACGAGGAGCAATATAAGCAATGTCATTAAACTCTAGCATAGAAGCAATTTTTCCATCTTCACCATCACGACCATGAATAAGGTTTAAAACAGTCCCTAAGTTCTGCTCTTTTAGCCCCATCATTCCAGAAGTACAGAACGCACCTTTTTTCAAAATGAGCTTTTTGGCTTTTTTGTAAGCACCCTCTGAGAAATAATTTGACTTCATATTGTCAGAATCAATTAAATAAAACTCTCTCTTTGCATCAACAAAAATAAAAGAGAGATTTGATTTTTTAAGAACTTTTTTAAGAGTAATGGCAGAGACGATAGAGATTTCATGTTCAAAACTAGAACCACCGAAGAGTATTGCTATATTCATATTGGTTATTTCCTTGGTAAATTATTGAGTGTATTTTATCGTAATTGGCTTATAATCTTTGTAACTTCTTCAACCCTTGTTTAACTAAAGATGCAGTATCACCCGTTGCACCACTCAATGCCTTCTTAATCTGCTCTTTTTTAAACCCTAAACTCTCTAGTGCCAAGATGGCATCTGACATACCGTTGTCTACCATAGTATCAGCATTTCCATCGACAATGAAGTCTGCCAACTCTACCAAAATACGACTCGCAGCTTTTGGACCAATGCCAGGAACTCTTTTTAAAAGCCCCACATCTTTGTCTGCCACCACTCTTGAAAAAGTCTCAGGAACAAAAGTAGAACAAGTTGCCATGGCTACTTTTGGACCTACACCGTTAATCTTAATTAGCGTGTCAAACATCTTCTTCTCATTAACTTCCATAAACCCAAAAAGTAAGTCTACATCTTCACGAATGATTTGTGTCACCAAAAGCTTTACCCTACTCTCTTTAATAGCATTTGACGTGTTAAGCGAAATGTTTACTTCATGAATAAGTCCATTTAAATTCAAATGCACAAAAGTTGGGTCTTTCTTCTCTACTATTCCTTCAATTCCTACTATCATATCTATATTCCTCTATAATTGTATAATTGAAGTATAGCAATTATTTTTTATAAGCATACGAAATATGTCAAATTGTAATGTTTTATTCATTTTTTACTTTTTCCTCAACAACTTTCACTTTCTTAACCTTCTTACTCTTAACCCACATATCGCCCTCAGAAAAAACACTCCAAGACCATTTTAACCATTTGATTAGTGAGAATGAAATCCAGATTGCCCAAAGAAGCATTAAGGCTCTGTAGTACCACATGGAGACGGAAACAACTGTTGGTTGAGCTAAGGTTTCACCAATTCTATCTGAATACCAATTTAAGTTAAATCCGTATGAGTTGTTTCCTTGAATCATCATGTCAGGATTACCCAATAATCCTACCGATACAGCACCTACGAAAGTACCTAAAGCAATGATGGTCAAAAGAACAATAAGTACTTGAACAAAGTTTCTCCATCCTCCTGTCAAATCTGCTCCCCTCTGCTCTTTGTAGCGTAAGAGAAATATCCACGCAACGATTGGTAACATAATTATGACCGAACTGGTACTGACACCCACACCTAAAAGTAGCCAATCTCTAACTTTAAGAGGTGAACCTTTGAATTTTCCTAAAATAAGAGCAAAAATAAGTACACTCAACATAACACCCCAGAGAAGTACTGCAGGACCTAAAAGAGGACCATTTGTCCAAAGAATCCAACGATTTCTAGGAAGATTTAATGCAATTTCACTGTTTACCGATGCCTTATTCAGGTCAATTTTTGAGAAGTTGTAAATGGTTTGTGTTCCCAACTCTTCTTTCCATTTTAAAACTACTGTTTGAGCTTTTCCTGCAAGAGGAATGGAGAGTTTACTGTTGTTCATTTTTAGATAATAGTCCATACCATCAATTTTGACAGAACTCAACTCCTCAACATTGTCCAGCTCAACAACATACTGCTCTGCTCGTGAACTCTGAACGTTTAGAGTCAAAGTTAAATCTCGGTAACGTTGTGACTGAGTAATGGTCAAATGACTCGATTCAATGGTTAAACTTTTTCCTTTTACAGCTTTTATTGGCTCTAGTCTCAGTGTCAACGCATCCTCTTTCCAAGGTCTAAAGGTTGGCATAAGCAGATTATTTTGGGCTACTTGCTTGTCACTATCTAACCCTTTGTACTCCATGTTCCACATGGAAGAGATGTCCATTTTCCACTTCTCTGTTACTTGCTTTTGAGAAGAAGCCTTTAATACTAACTCAGGAGTAATGGCTAAAGAGGAACGCCAGTTATAGTATCGTTGAGTATTAGAGAGGTGTAAAACAACCTCATCATCTTCTACTTCAATCTCTTTCTTTAAAACCGATTCATTTTTAAGCAATTTATAGTGAAGCGAATAAGACTGGTCAATGCTATTGAGTAACTTTACCTCTGTCTCAATATACCAACGCAGACCAAAATAGAAAGTTCGTGTTATCTCCACCATTGGCTCAATGGCACTCTTTGTCTTCTCTCTTGATTTTGCTGAAGCCTCATCTAAATTTAACAGTTCAATATAGCGTTTATGGTCACTGTTTATTTTCCAAAGAGGGTTTTTGTTTAGTGTTAGATTATGTAAAGGAAGTTGACTAGAGAGCATAATTTTATTTAAGCCCTTAATGCTCCCACTTAAAGAGACACTATGCACCCCTTTACGAAGCATGACCCACAAGTTACCCTCTTTGTCCAACTGTAAATAACTTCTATTGCTATCATTGACACTAACTGTTTCAGGTAACCATGAGTTTCGGTTTCCCAAGATGGGTACAGAGACATCTGTTCCAGCAGAGATACGCATTGTAACCAATAGTTTGTCATTCTCTACTCCTAACTCTACCTGTTCAATGGTTGCACACTCAGGAAGACAAGCAGGGGTCTCTAAAAGTTTTGTTTTTAACTCTTGTAACAGTTCATTAGAAGGAATCTCATTGGCATGTATGTTTTGTGGAGTCCATGCCAACAATCCAATGAAGAAGAACGCTTTTAGACTTTGTGTTTGAAACATTTTCTCTTTTAAACCATCTAAAGTGGTTTTCAAAAAGCCTTGTAAAAACATCCAAAGTAAAAAGAACATGCCCACAATGTTTAAAATGTTTAACAGCTTAGTCACAGCAGGACTAATGAGCCAAAGTTCAAGGTTTTCATCTAACCCAACGGTACTCTGCCAATAAAAACTGTGTTGTGTCCAACGCCATGTTGGTGTACCCTCACCTGTCTGCACAATAGCATTGGGGTCAATCTTGTTTTGAAGTAAGATCTGTTTTTTCTGTGGCATCATTTTATTTTCTCTCGTAGCATAATTACTTATCTTTTTTATTGTAGGGTAAGCACGTGAATGACTGATTATAGAATCCGTCTCCTCATAAGCAATTGCTTTCTCTTCATAAATATCTGATTTATCTGAAAAAGAAGCAGCACTAACATAAGCCCTTTTCTCTAGCTGAGGGTAAAGTGTTGTTCTCACTTCATAGACAGAGAAGAGTAGAACATTTAAGACCACAAATATCATGGAAAATGCGAAAACAACTTGTAGCCCTTTTTTAATTTTTCCTTCACCTAAAACACGTATAAGTGCTACCAGTACTAAAATCCATAACCAGACAATGGTGGGAGCTCCATCTTCATGCCAAAGAAAAGCAAGAAAAAGCGTAGCAGGAAGTGACCACTTTAAACCAAAGAGCTGATAAATAGCAATGCTAAGAAGTAAGAGTAAAAATATATCCATTAAGTTCCATTTTTTAATCCATGACTTTGAGCTTTGGCTATCACTCCCAAAAGAAGCAAAAACCTTCCATCCTGGAGGCAGATTGAGACGGGTAGTCACCCGATTAAACTTTTCACTCCAACCATTAATGGGTAAAATAGAGCTACTCTTTTCATAACGACTCGAAGCTTCTATTTCCAAATGTTCCTCTCGTAGCTCAACCCCTTTTTGTGGACTATCTTTTAGTGTATTTATAAGCATCGGTTTGCCATTAATACTCACTGAACCCAACTCCAAAACACCCTTACTTTCTAAACGTTTTACTTTAGAGATGTCAGCTTTTATAAAATCTTTAATGGAGTACCCTTTCCCATCAAAATCTAACCACAGTTCTCGACTTAAAACAAAATCATTCTGCTGTTGCTGTTTGGCACTTTTGTAAAGTTCTTTAATTTTTAAAGCTTTATCTTTTTCTAACAAATAGAGAGGCAACTGTTTCCACTCTTTTGGAATGTTACTCTGAGAAGGGTCAATTGACTGTGCATTTAAAACCTCTATGGTTCGGTAAGAAGCGTTGGTTTGCAAAGAGAGTGTCTCTTCATTAGCATAGTTAAAAGAGTGTTTAGGAAGCTCTAGTTCAAAAAGGTTTTGAGCAGAGAAAGAGTCAATGTTTACCACCCATTCTCCTGCTTTAACCTGAACCTCTAACTTCTTATCTTTTGTAATCTTGGCATCCAAGTTCCCAGAAAGAGCTGAAGGGGAAAAACCTTCTAAGACAATACCATCTAAAAGTACTGAACGCATTTTTCCAGAAACCCTAAAGTGTAAATAGGTCTGCATCTTCATGGGGTGTCCATCTATAAGTTTCCGATAAATCGACACAGCCAAGCTTCCTTTGCTGCTGCTACTCTCTTGATTTTCTGTCAACCAAAGTCTTGATGTACTGTCTACTTTTGGTTTAACTACCTTTTTCCCTTCTCGAAGCAAAGAGACAAGTGCCATTTTTGATGGAAGTTGAAGATATTTGGGCATCTCTTTGTAAAAGAGTTTTCCTTCAACAATATGTTCTCCTTCATCTAAAAAAACCACTGCTTCTGTTGAGCCTAAAACCTCTTTTCTCTTGCCATCAACCACAACATCTTGAACCCAATTCTGATAAGCAAAAGGAAGAAGCACCCGTTCCTGCTCTTTAAAAACAGCTACCATCATTTTAAAAGAGAGTGAATTTTCAAGAACTTCAACCTCTATTGCCGTAGGGTAAGTACATTCACGTTGTTTGGTCTGAATGTTTAAAGGGCAGTCTCTGTCCTTAACCTCATCTAAGACCCAAGCTTTCCACTCTTGTAGAGCTGGAGGTATGTCATTGCTGTTAAGTGCAGAGAGTGGATTAAAGAAAAATAAGAAATAGAATAGAAAAAGAGTGATGATTTTTGACATGAAAGAGCCTTAAAAAATATTTTAAATTATTATACTCTTTTATTTTGATAAGATTACAACAATAAAAAATAAAAGAAACCCATGAAATTAAAATCTATCTTCACCAACAGCTTTGGTATTTTACTCTCACGTATTACTGGCTTAGGTCGTAATACACTACTCGCCATGATACTTGGTGCTACAGGCTACTCTGACATGTTCGTTGTAGCATTTAAACTTGCCAATATGTTTAGACGTATATTTGCTGAAGGTGCTTTTACCCAAGCCTTCATGCCTTCCTTTGTTGATGCCAAACAAAAAGGTGTATTTGCTACAGCTATCTTTATACGTTTTATGCTATTCATTATCATCATGTCCTTGGTTGTTACCCTCTTCCCTGAGGTTGTGACCAAACTTTTAGTTTGGAATTGGACAGATAGTAAAATAGCAGAAACAGCACCGTTTACAGCCATTAACTTTTGGTATTTAGACCTTATATTTATGGTGACCTTTATGGGTACTCTTTTACAGTATAAAGAGCATTTTATTACCACTGCTATGTCAACTGCTCTTTTAAATATTTCTATGATTACAGCACTCTTTCTCTATATGCATGAAGACCCAAAAACCATTCTTTATGCACTAAGTTTTTCTGTACTTATTGGTGGTGTGCTACAAGTTCTTACCCATATTTATGCCTTGCATAAATTTAACTTACTACGTCTATTAATAGGTGGTTGGAAATATAGAAAAAAGAAAGATATAAAAGATGAAAAGAAAAAGTTTACCAAGCTCTTTGTCCCTTCTGCTTGGGGAAACTCTGCCCCTCAGTTTGCCTCATTTCTTGATACTTTTCTAGCATCATTTCTTATTACAACAGGTTCTATCTCATACTTATTCTATGCGAACCTACTATTTCAGCTTCCTCTAGGTCTTATAGCCATTGCAACTGCATCTGCACTTTTCCCATCTATCTCTAAAGCTCTTAGCCGTGGCGATGAGAAAGATGCTTACAGCAACTTAGCAAAAGCTTTTTGGTTCTTAGCATTTTTACTAGGAGTCGCAGCACTGGGTGGTGTTATATTTGCAGAGCCTATCGTTTGGCTACTTTTTGAGTATGGTAAGTTTACTCCTACCATGACACATAACACAGCCAATGTCTTAGCCATGTACATGATAGGTCTTCTCCCTTACGGTTTTGCCAAACTCTTTTCCATGTTTCTCTACGCTTCACACCGACACGGAAAAGCAGCGAAAATAGCCACCATAGCCCTAGTAGTTAACATACTCTTTTCAGTTGTTCTTATGCAGTACATGGGTGCAATGGGTCTAGCATTGGCAGGAAGTATTGGAGGTTGGGCACTCTTTATTTTGACCATTAGAGAGATAGGATTTGAGAGGTTTTTAGCCATTGTTAAAGACAAAAAGATTATCTATCTTATTGCCACACTCATTGGTTCAGCCCTACTCTTTTGGTTTATCAATGGATATTTAATGCAGTGGATACGATAAATGACCCTATTTATAGATGGTGATGCCTTTCCAAACTTACTCAAACCCATTGTCTTAAAAGCCATAGAGCGTCTAAAACTAAAAACCTATGTCATTGCCAACAAAAAAATAACCGTTGGGAAGTCAAAATATATTGAGTATCTTATTGTAGATGCAGGTGCTGACGAGGCTGACCACAAAATAGTTGAAATGACAGAAGAAAATGACTTAGTAATTACTGCTGACATTCCATTGGCTGACCGAATCATAAGCAAGAATGCCCACGCCATTGACCACAGAGGGGAACTCTACAGCGTTGAGAACATCAAACAATACCTAACCATGAGAAACTTTATGCAAGAGATGAGAGACGCAGGAGAGATGACAGGTGGACCAAAAGCCTTTGGGGTAAAAGATGCCCAAAGCTTTGCAAATCAGTTAAATGCTTTTTTACAAAAACATAACTAACTAGTCCAATTTATTTTTATAGTATCTAACAATTAGTAATCCTACCCCTACAAGACCCAATATAAAAACAATTGAGCCTACAATTACTTCTGTAGGAATGGGCTGACTTAAATCGTACACGACTTAAGCCTCTTCTTTTAATGCACTAACAACCGTAGCACATCTTTCACAAGCACACTCTTCGCTTGTACTTGTAAATCTCCAACATCTAGGACACTTAGCAGCTGTTGCTTTATGAACCGTAAAGGTTTTACCCTCTACTTCAAATGAAGCGACTTGCTCACCTTCACATGAAGCTTTAAGAGCAGAAACCATGAACCAGTCTTCCAAATCTTTTGTGTCAGCAATTGGGAAGATGCTTACATCTCCAGCAATTTCAAGTTCAAGTGTCGCTTTAATAAGCTTCTCTTTTTTAAGTTTGTCAATCGCTTCTGAGAACTTAGCTCTACCCTCTTTTAACACTGTATCGTCAAAAGGAGCAGTTACCGTTGGTACTGGCTCATAAATAAGGTCAAATACAGACTCCATATCACCTTTAAAGATTGCAGGTGCATAGTCTAAAATTTCGTCACAAGTGTAAGTAAGTACAGGAGCAACAAGTCCCATCATCGCTTTGGCAATGACCACCATAGCAGACTGTGTAGAACGACGAATCGCTCCATCTTTATCGTCACAGTAGAGTCTGTCTTTGGTAATGTCCATATAGACACCACTTAGGTCATTGGTAATAAAGTTGTTCATGGTCGCAAAACCTCTTAAGAAGTCATACTCATCAAAAGAATTTTTAACCGATGTAAATACCTCATCTGCACGACTAAGTACCCAACGGTCAAGCTCTCCGTACTCACTTGGTTCTACTACTTTTTCTAAACCTTCAACGTTTGCCAATAAAAATCTAAATGTATTTCTTAGTTTTCTGTACTGCTCTGCTGTCTGCTGTAAAATTCCATCTGAAATCTTAAGGTCATGTTGGTAGTCAGAAAGAGCAACCCAAAGACGTAAAATCTCTGAACCATACTGTTTAATGACCTTATCAGGAGCAACAACGTTACCCTTTGACTTAGACATTTTCTCACCTTTAGAGTCAACTGTAAACCCATGAGTAATCAAGGTTTTGTACGGTGACTTTTGGTTAAGTGCAGCACTTAAAAGCAATGAAGTTTGAAACCAACCTCTGTGTTGGTCAGAACCTTCAAGGTACAGTGACGCTGGGTATTCTCCTGCATCGTAGTTACCAGACTCTAAAACAGCATTCCAAGTAGAACCTGAGTCAAACCATACATCTAAAATGTGTTCAATCTTCTCTAACTCATCTGCCTTGTATTCACAAGAAGGAGCAAGTAGTTCTGCAATCTCCATCTCATACCAAACGTCTGTACCTTTCTCTTCAAAAATACTCGCTACAAAGTCAAGTACTTTTTCATCAAAGATGACCTCTTTGGTTGCTTTTACTCTAAAGAACGCAATAGGAACACCCCAAGAACGCTGACGAGAGATACACCAGTCAGGTCTCCCCTCAATCATTGGGCGTAAACGGTTTTCTGAAACTTTTGGAATGAAATTTACATCATTAATAGCATTTAATGATATGTTTCTTAAGTTATCTTGTGAACTCTCATCAGAAGTAAACTGAACGTTCTCATCCATAGCAATAAACCACTGATTTGTTGCTCTGTAGATAAGTGGTTTTTTAGTTCTCCAACAGTGTGGATATGAGTGAGTAAACTTCCCTACTTTAAGTAAAGAGTCACCAATAAGCTCTAAAATCTTCTCATTTGCTTTAAAGATGTGCATTCCTACAAACTCTTCGGCATTTGGAAGCAAGTTAAGCCCTACTACTGATTCGTCATAACATCCACGCTCATCAACAGGCATAAGCACTTCAAGACCATTGGCAAGACCTACTTTGTAGTCATCTTCACCATGTCCAGGAGCTGTGTGTACACAACCTGTACCACCATCCATAAGCACGTGGTCACCAAGAACAATTTTTGAACTTCTACCATTTAGTGGGTTAATTGCCAACATGTCACCCATTTCAGTTGCTGCAATCTTACGAGAGGCATGACCTGAGACAACACCTTCTTCTATCATGACATCATAACGTGCTTCGGCAACAATGTGACCATCATCTGTAAGCACATACATCTCTTCAGGGTTAAGAGAAATACCTGTATTCGCAGGAAGTGTCCAAGGTGTTGTAGTCCAAATGACCACACCAGCAGCACCTTTAATGTCTAACTTCTCTTTTGCCATGTCAGAAAGCTCAAAGTTTACGTACATGGTGTAGTCTTCTTTGTCTTCATACTCCACCTCTGCATCAGCCAACGCAGTACGAGCAGCCCATGACCAAAAGATAGGTTTATGACGTTCAACAAGCAGACCTTTTTTTGCCACTTCACAAAGTGTACGGTAGATGTTTGCTTCAAATTTAAAATCCATGGTAATGTAAGGGTTTTCCCAATCAGCCATAATTCCAAGTTGTTTAAAGCCTTTTTTCTGACCATCTACTGCTTTTTGAGCAGTAAGACGACAAATCTCACGGAACTTAGAAACAGGCAAAGTCTCTTTCTTAGCTGTTCCCATTTTGTCTTCAACTTTTTGCTCAATTGGAAGCCCATGACAATCCCAACCTGGAATCATACGTACTGACTTACCTTGGAAGTAGTTGTACTTTAAAATAATATCTTTAAGTGTTTTGTTCAGTGCATGACCAATGTGAATGTCACCGTTTGCATAAGGAGGTCCATCATGAAGGGTAAACATCTCTGCCCCCTCACGCTTAGTCTTCATCTGCTCATACATTCCATCATCGTACCATTTTTGGTAACGTTTAGGTTCATTGTTCGGTAAGTTTCCTCTCATTGGAAACTTGGTTTTTGGTAGTAGTAGTGTATCTTTAAATTCCATAGATATTTACCTTATATAATAATTGGTGGAATTATAGCTAAAAGTTGTTTTGTGTATAATAATAGCCATGAAAAACACAACTACAAAACAAAACACTATAGAGATAATCAACAAATTAAAAGAAAACAACCAAACCGTAACCTTTGCAGAAAGTTGTACAGGTGGACGAATTGCTGCTGAGTTTACTGCCATTTCAGGTGCATCTTCTGTACTAATGGGTTCTGCTGTAACCTATGCCAATGAAATCAAGTCTGCATGGCTTGGAGTAAAAGAGCAAACACTCATTAACTATGGTGCAGTAAGTAGCCAATGTGTAGAAGAGATGTTAACAGGCATTTTAAAAATGGCATCAGCTGACCATGCCATTGCTGTAAGTGGAATTGCAGGACCAACAGGTGGAACAGAGGAGAAACCAGTAGGTACAGTTTATATAGGAATTAAAAATAGAACAGAAAGTATTGTCCAGTTACACCTTTTTAAAGGCAACAGAGAAGAGGTTCAAAACCAAGCAACAGAGACGGCAATTGCCCTTTTGAAAAATAATTTGTAAATAATTAAAAAAACTCTTGACTTATGATTTTTCATAGGCTATAATTCCGTCCACTTATCGAGTAGGTAAGGGAAAAACGTGACCTTTTAGCTCAGTTGGTAGAGCAACTCCCTTTTAAGGAGTGGGCCCATGGTTCGAATCCATGAAGGGTCACCACGTTAGATTTTACAATTATAGGTGCGGTGGTAGTTCAGTTGGTTAGAATACCTGCCTGTCACGCAGGGGGTCGCGAGTTCGAGTCTCGTCCACCGCGCCATAAATTTCAAGTTATATTATGACCTTTTAGCTCAGTTGGTAGAGCAACTCCCTTTTAAGGAGTGGGCCCATGGTTCGAATCCATGAAGGGTCACCACTATATAATAATTTGGTCGCTTAGCTCAGTTGGTAGAGCGCTACCCTTACAAGGTAGATGTCATAAGTTCGAGTCTTATAGCGACCACCATTTTTACAATTATTGTTCGGTCAAGATGACCCTTTCATCTAGTGGCCAAGGATATTGCGTTTTCATCGCAAAAACAAAGGTTCAAATCCTTTAGGGGTCGCCAAATTTTCTCCTACAAAAAATAATAAACATACGGTCGCTTAGCTCAGTTGGTAGAGCGCTACCCTTACAAGGTAGATGTCATAAGTTCGAGTCTTATAGCGACCACCATAACAAAATAGGTGCGGTGGTAGTTCAGTTGGTTAGAATACCTGCCTGTCACGCAGGGGGTCGCGAGTTCGAGTCTCGTCCACCGCGCCACTCCTTTTAAACATAAAAATCATTTTAATATTACTACATTTCCACTTTTATATTTAATTTTAGATACACTTCCGTCATGATAAAAACAGATGATTACTTCAACAGACAGATTCAGCTTTGGGGAGAAGAGACTCAATCTTCATTAGAAAACAAAAAAATTGCCATTATTGGTTCTGGGGGATTAGGTTGTAGCCTTGCTATGGCTCTTGGAACATCAGGTATTGGGCAAATTGACATGGTAGACTTTGACACCGTTGGTCTACACAACATTCACAGGCAAATAGCATTTGCATTAAAAGATGAAAACCGTTTAAAAGCAGAAGTCGTTGTGGAACTTATGAAAACAAAAAATCCTTTTATTGAAGCAAATGCTCACTGTATTGACTTTGAAGCTTTTACAAAACTAGAAAACACTTATGATTTAATTTTAGATGCTACAGACAACCTCCCTACTCGCGAAGCCATTGACCGTTATTCCAAGTCAATTGATACACCTTGGATTTATGCATCTGTAGAAGAGTTCAATGGACAAGTTTGTTTTTTTGAGAAAGCTTCATTTCAAGTTTTTAATAGCTCTAACCATACAGTAGGAGGAAATATTGCTTCTATGGTCATGCATGTTGCATCGTTACAAGCAACATTAGCAATTAGATTTCTGACCAATTTACCCTTAGTAAAAGAGAAACTTTACTATCTATACTTTAACGAAGAGGGTGAACTTATGACACAAAAATTTGGTATGCCAAAATAACCTGAGTCCCATAAATTACTTCTTTGCAAAAATGTGCTAAAATACTTTCCAAATTTTAAAGGATAAATTATGAAATTAAAACTATTAATTGTTGCTATCTTCTTTTTACTTATTACAGGGTGTACACAAGAGACACAAAATAAACTTAGCCGTTCTATTCAAAACTGGACAGGAACAAATGGTACACTTGAAATTTATTCAGGAGGTAAAGTGATGAAACGTTTTATGAAAATTGATAAAATGACAACAGCCTCTGGAACAAATGATAATAAAGTTCGTTCATATCGTTTTGGTTATGGTATTGAAGATAAAAACTTAAATGGTAAAATAGATGCGAATGAAAAAGCAAAAGTCTATTTTGAAATTTCAAATTTTACTAATATCTGTTTTCAAGAAAATAAATAATAAACTAAACACAAAGGATAATAGATGAGATTTATTTCAACAGAAAAAGCACCAGCAGCAATTGGGCCTTATTCGCAAGCAGTAGTGGTTAATGGACTTCTTTACACTTCAGGACAAATTGCAATGGATGAGACAGGTGCAATTGTAGCTGACGATGTGGTGAACCAAACTCATCAAGTTATGAAAAACCTTTTTTACGTACTAGAAGCTGCAGGTGTGCACTTTAATGATGTTATTAAGACTACCATCTACTTAACAGATATGGATGATTTTGCAAATGTAAATGAAATTTATGCTCACTACTTTGGTCACCACAAACCAGTAAGAAGTACTGTTGCTGTTAAAACTCTTCCTAAAAATGTACTTGTTGAAATTGACTGCATGGCACTTGCCAACACTGAATTTCACATATAATGACCTCTAAACTCTCCCATACACTTTCCAAAATTGTACTGGGGTGTTTAGCCCTCTACTTTATCTATCTTTTCAGTAATGTTCTTTCCATCGTTAGCAAACGACATATTGGTACAGTAGATGGAACTTATGTCAATAATACTCGCCAAAATTCAGAACTGTATGAACTGGCTCAAAGCTTGACACAAAAGTGTCAAGATGACCCTTGTCGCGTTCAAAACATCTTAAACTATGTCACCAATATTCCCTATAAAATCAATAAATTCACAGCCCACTCTCCTCAAGAGACCATTCAAAAAAACTTTGGTGATTGTGATGACAAAAGTAATCTTCTAATTTCATTATTACATGAGTTAAAAATAGAGAGTTATTTTGTATTAGTTCCTGAACACATTTTTGTAATTGTCTCTCTTCCCGAAATCACACACATTAAAGCACTCCGTATTAATCAAACGCCCTACTACATCTTAGAGAGTACAGCCAAAGATTCTTCAATTGGATTTCCCCTACACTACTCATTTAATGATATTCACGCCATTGTTGAACCTTTTGAAAATAGAAAGTTAAAAATAAATACTATAGATTATAAATAAATGTTTAGTTATAATCTTTTCAAATAATCTCCTCTCTAAAGAGGGCTATTGAAGGAAATATTATGAAAGAACAAACACTTGCCATCCATGCTGGATACGACAAAGACTCCATGGGGACTATGGCTGTTCCAATTTACCAAACCACAGCCTATGAGTTTAGAGACACCAAACATGCTGCAGACCTTTTTGCACTTAAAGAGTTAGGAAATATCTACACACGTCTTATGAACCCAACAACAGATGTATTTGAAAAGCGTTTTGCAGCCCTAGAACATGGTGTTGCTGCCATTGGTACGGCTTCGGGTATGTCGGCTATTTTCTATGCCATTGCTAACGTTGCTGAAGCTGGTGACAACATCATTGTAGCAAAGCAAGTTTACGGTGGAACAACCACACTTACAGGTCATACCATAAAACGTTTTGGAATTGAAACTCGTTACTTTGACGTTACTAAGCCTTCAGAGATTGAAACACTGGTAGATGAAAAAACAAAAATTATTCTTTTTGAAAGCATTACTAACCCAAGTATTGATGTTGCAGATTTTGAGGCAATTGTGACCATTGCCAAAAAACATAACATCATGACTTGTGTAGACAACACCGTAGCAACCCCAATCTTTTGTAAACCAATCGACCTTGGTTGTGACATTGTTGTACATAGTGCCAGTAAATACACAACAGGTCAAGGTCTTGCCCTTGGTGGTGTTGTTGTTGAGCGAGAAAACCTTGTAGAACTCATAAAAGACAACCCTCGTTATGCACACTTTAATGAGCCAGACGCCTCTTACCATGGTCTAGTCTACTCTGACCTCCCTCTTCCACTCTTTACACTTAGAATGCGTCTTGCCCTACTTCGTGACCTTGGTGCAACGCCAAGTCCTTTTAACTCATGGCTCTACATTCAAGGGTTAGAGACTTTACCACTAAGAATGAGACAACATGCTGAGTCAGCGTTAAAAGTAGCACAATACTTAGAGGCACATCCAAAAGTAAACTCTGTAAACTACCCTGGGTTAGAGTCAAACAGTAACTTTGTATTGGCTCAAAAGTACTTTCCAAAAGGTCAGTCGGGACTGCTCTCTTTTGAAGTAGATAGCAAAGAACAAGCACAAGCCATTGCTGACAAAACAGACATCTTTAAAGTGGTTGTTAACATTGGAGATAGTAAGTCAATAATTACTCACCCTGCGAGTACAACACATCAACAACTTTCAGATACAGAGCTTATTGAAGCTGGTATTCCTGCTGGTCTCATTAGATTAAGTGTAGGATTGGAAGATACAGAAGATTTAATTGCTGACTTAGAGAAAGCACTTTCATAAGTCATTAAGTAGAAAAGAGAGACAACTTTGTCTCTCTTTTTAATTATTTTTTAGGCAAATAGTTTTTATATGCCATTCGTGTTGGGTCCCAAATATTATCAATAAAGATAGTAGGTGTACCTGTTACCATGAGACGTTTTTTCATTGCTTGGTCAAATGCCAATGCTGTTTTAATCTCCGAACTATTAATCTCTTTTTCTGTCAATTTAATACCCGTTTTATTTTGAATAGCCTTCAAAATAACTTTAGAGTTTCGTTCTCTCTCACTTACCAAAAGATGATAAAGTGCTTTTAACTCTTTAATCTTTCCTTGCTTATGAAAAATATGCATCGCTTTCGTTGTTACATTAGAAGCTGGGTGAATTCTCAATAGAGGTATATGATAATAGTAAAGAGCAAATGTTTTAGGATTTCTCTGAACAGCATCAATTAACTCAGGAATGATCTCTTGACAATAAGGACAAAAAGGATCTGAAAAGACAAGAACCTTATGTTTGGCATTGCTATTACCTACCAACAAATGTGCCTTATCATAGGCATGTGAAGGAACCAAAGGTTTTAATAACTTTGCATAATCTTTACCATTATTATCTTTAAGTGAAAAAGCTATTTTTTTACCTTTTCCAAAAACAACTTGTGCTACGTTTTTCTTTCTATATACTTTCCCCATTTTTACTTTTACATCTAACGATAAAAAGTAAACAGTCCATCCATTTGTCCCTTGAATTGGATAGCTTGAGAGTGTCTCAATCTTCTCCACAGGTGAATGCATTTTTGTCTCCATATATTTCTTAACATAGTACTCAACACTCTTTTGACTAATAGCAGAAAGTTGAACTGTTGCTAAAAGTATCAAAAATAAAATCTTAATTCTCATATATAACTCCTTGAATAGTTACATCTATTCTAGCATAGAAGCATTAAATACAACTATAATTCATATAAATTACTAATGACATAATATTAAAAATTCTCAAATTCCCTATTTCTTAAACTCTTATTATGAGCATAAAGTACAAATTGGGTAAAATTCTGTTAATGAAAATAGAAACAAAAGTTGCCCATTTTACAACACCTCTATATTTGGAAAGTGGAAGAATCTTAGAACCATACAAAATTGCCTACGAAACATACGGTGAACTCAATGAAGATGCCTCAAATGTCATACTCATTTGTCACGCACTCAGTGGTTCGGCACATGCTGCTGGTAAACATGAGGGTGAACGTAAATATGGCTGGTGGAATGATCTTATTGGAGAAGGTAAAGGAATTGACACCAACAGATATTTTGTTATATCAACCAATGTCATTGGCTCATGTTTTGGAAGCACAAGTCCCATGGATGACAACTATCCAAAACTTGCACCATTTCGTCTAAAGTTTCCTGTTTTAACCATTAAAGATATGATTAAAGCACAAAAACAGCTTCTCTCTCAACTGGGAATTCACCATCTTAAAGCAATTATTGGTGGTTCAATGGGAGGAATGCAAGCACTACAGTTTGCTGTGGACTATCCAAATTTTTCAGACAAAATCATTTCGTTGGCAGCAACTTACGCTACGCAACCTTGGGCAATTGGCTTTAACAAAGTTGCTATGGAAGCGATACGTCGTGATCCAAGATTTGACAATGGAGACTATGCAAAAGATGAATTTAAGGAAAATGGAATCGATGGCTTAGCTATTGGTCGAATTGCTGGACACATCTCTTACCTCTCTCCTGACTCCATGAATGATAAATTTGGACGAAACTATGTTAATAATGATGGACTCTTTGAACTTTTTGGACGTTATGAAGTTGAACGATATATGGAGTACAACACAGACAACTTCTCAAAAATATTTGACCCATTAAGTTATTTATATATAGTTAAGGCAATTAACACTTTTAATCTAAGTCGAGGTTATGACTCTCTGCACGAAGCAGTTTTACGCATTAAAGCTGAGACAACACTCATCTCATTTAAAAGTGACTATCTTTTCTTTCCAAAAGAGATGGAACACATACACCACATGATGAAAAGAAACAGACAGAATGTACACTATTATGAGATAGATAGTAACTATGGACATGACGCTTTTCTTGTAGAAATAGAAAAATTTGATACAATTATAAAAAAAACTCTAGAAAAAAAATAAAGGCTATATATTATGACAACAAATACTTTTGAAAATAAATTAGATGAATCAAAAAAAATACTTAACAAACTTATGAACCCAGATATTACTTTAGAAGAGAGCCTCAAACTTTATGAGAGTGGGCTTGAACAAATCAGAGAAGCACAAAAAATGATTGAAGAGGCAAAAGTAAAAATAGAGACTATTGAAAAAAAATCAACTAAGCCTCTCTAATGGCAAATGATAAAACCTTAAGTGTAGCAGCACTTCAATTACCTACATTGGGTATGCATGCGACTAAACTGGACTTCTATCTTAAAAATGCACATGCACGTAATGTTAAGGTTGTTTTACTGGGGGAATATGTTTTAAACCATTTTTTTAAAGAACTCTCTGAGCTTCCCATACAAATGGTTAAAAAGCAAAGTGACAAGCACATTGAACTACTAAAAAAATTTGCAATTAAGTACAACATGGTTTTTGTAGCCCCCATAGTTATTATTAAAAAAAACAAATACATAAAAACCATTGTAAAAATAACAAATAAATCTATAACCTACTATGAACAGCAGATTCTCATGCCCTACAAACATTGGAACGAGAAAAAAATGTTTTCAAATGAGGTCAAAAAACTTATATCCCCTTTAACTTTTAAAGTAGATGGTTTTAAAATTATGGTTATGGGAGGATTTGAACTCCATTTTGACCCTTTTTGGGAAGAAGTAACAAAGAAAAAAATTGATCTCGTTTTACTACCAACTGCTTCAACTTTCGGTTCACATAATCGCTGGAGAGAAATCATTAAAACAAAAGCATTTCTACATGGTTGCTACATATTGCGTGCCAATCGACTTGGTGAGTTTAAAGACCAAGATGTAAAATGGAAGTTTTATGGGGACAGTATGCTGGTTGAACCTACAGGTGAAATTTACATGATGCTAGAGGATAAAGAGTCCATGCTCATCGAAAAAATTTCAAAAGATGTCATCAAAGAACATAGGAAATCTTGGCGATTTCAGGAAGAATTATCACTTAGACACTCTTTATAAGATAAATTTTGTTTATATTTGTCAATAAAATTCAAATTTTCTAAACAATATGCTGTTTTATAAGGTTTTAAACTAACTTAATAGTTTATATGTTACAATCTATTAAAAAAAAGGAAATAGGAAAAAACAATGAATAATGACTTAATGAAAATTGTAGAAGAGACAAAGAAACTTAAAACATTGGTACTTGAAGATGAACCAGAGACAAATGAGTTAATGTGTGCCACACTTAGAAACTTCTTTTCGGAAGTTCACTCTGCTACAGACGCTACTTCAGCAATGCAACTTTTTGAACAACATAGTCCAGATATTATCTTTATTGATATTATCTTACCAGGAAAAAGTGGACTTGATGTTGCAAAAGAGATTAGAGAAATCAATCCAAAGCAAATTATTGTAATTGTATCAGCAAGTAATGACATGGGGAACATCTCAGAAGCTGTTAAAATTGGAGTAAATAACTTTATCAGAAAACCAATCGATACAGATAAAATGATTGATGTTCTTAAAGACATTGTTTCGGATATTAAGAAACAAAAGAAAAATAGAACAAAAATCTTCTCTATTACTTTACCTCTTGACCTTTATGAACAAGTTGATCAAGATGCAAAAGGTGAAAGTATTTCTAAGAATGCTATGATCATTAGAGCATTAAAACATTTCTATAACCTTTAATACTTAAAAAGGTTAGATTCTTTAATCTAGCCTTTTTATTGTCTCTCGCATGGTCGATAAATCGACCCTACAAACCCCTATTTCCAATCAAGTTTATTTTAATCTCATTCTCACTGACTCTTCATGTGCTGTTAACCCTTCGGTATTTGCAATTAAAGCACAGGCTTCACCTATTTCATTCAGACCTTTTTGTGTCATTGCAATAATAGATGACTTCTTCAAGAAGTGGTCAACAGATAACGGGGAGTAAAACTTCGCAGTTCCACCTGTTGGCAATGTATGGTTAGGACCTGCAATATAGTCACCAATTGGTTCAGGAGTATACGCACCCAAGAAGATAGCTCCTGCATGTTTAATCTGCCCTAACAAGTCCATTGGATTAGCTGTTATTACCTCCAAGTGTTCAGGAGCAATTCTGTTCATTAAATCAATCGCTTCATCCATTGTCTCGGTAATAATAATTGCTCCACGCTCTTCAATGGACTTTCTAGCAATTTCTTCACGTGAGAGTGTTCCCAATAGCTCTTCTACTTTACTTGCCACTTTTGGAGCAAGAGAAGCATCTGTAGTAATCAAAATAGAAGATGCCATCTCATCATGCTCTGCTTGTGAAAGTAAATCAATTGCCAAGAAATCTTCTCGTGCAGTCTCATCAGCTAAAATACCAATCTCACTAGGTCCAGCAATCATGTCAATATTTACTTCACCATAGACCAACTTTTTAGCTGTTGCTACAAAAATGTTTCCTGGACCCGTAATAACATCTACTTTAGGAATGGTCTCTGTTCCATACGCCATTGCACCAATGGCAGAAGCACCACCTACCTTAAATACCTTTGTTACTTTACAGAGGTGACAAGCAGCCAAAAGAAGTTCATTTAACTCATTGTCAGGTGCAGGTGTACAGACTACAATCTCCTCTACCCCAGCAACAATAGCAGGAATAGCATTCATAAGAAGTGACGAAGGGTAAGCAGCTTTCCCACCTGGAATGTAAAGCCCAGCAGAGTCTACAGCTGTAACCTTTTGTCCTAACATATTTCCATTTTTTTCATAGTCAAACCAAGACTTTGGCATGAGCTTTTGGTGGTAGTTTTCAATTCTATCATAAGCCATGTGTAAGGCATCACGAAGCGTAGCATCAATGTTGTGATACGCCTCTTCCATAGAACTCAAACTTACTTCTAATGCTTCATCTGCCTTTGGTTCCCAACGGTCAAACTTTGCAATATGACCTTTTAATGCAGTGTTTCCTTCTGTTTTAATCTCATCAAGAAGACCTTTAACAATGTTTGTAACACCATCCATGTCCATTGCACCACGTTTTAACAACTCTTCAAATTCACTTTGAAAGTTTTCATCTTTTGTACTAAATATTTTCACTATATTTCCTTTGATACCTTGCCAACATGCTCTCATTTCCCATCAAGCCACCTTGATGAATATAGAGTGTAGGCAGAGAAAAAATTTGTGGATTTTCTAACAGAGTTAGCCATCCATGAGGGTCATAGAGTAAGTCGAACTCCACACCCATTTTGTCTTGTAATTCTAGCCAAATATTATAAGACTCTCTATACAACTTTCCAAAGTGTCGTTTTTTAGAAGGGTCAATAATTTCTGGATGAAACGTCTCATCTTTTTCTAACATATAAAACTGCTTTTTCAAATACTCAGAACCTCCTACACACGATACACTGTAGACTCTATTTTTAGAATTTTTTTGTAAAAAAAGTGCCGTAGTTCCTGTACCTGAAGGCAAAAATATGTTTAATTCAGCTATCCCCTGCTCCTCTTGCCAAATAGCAATCTCTTCTGCTAAAACTTTTAATCCATATTCAGCATAAAAATCTCGTCCACCCTCCTCAATAAAAAGAGTAGCGTCACTCTCCAACTTTTCGCGCAAAGGCTTCTCCTCTTCTACCTGTAGCTTCATACCATTTTCCAATGCACATCTATAGTTCCCATGAGGGTTATCACTTAAATAAGAGGAGATGTGCTGTACATAATACTCAAACTCCCATCCTCTTTTCTTAGCCAAAACAGAGAGAGAATACATGGCATTTGACTGTGCTGAACCATAAGAGATTACTTTTTTAATTTTGGGAAACTCATGGTCTAAAAAATAATGAAATTTACGAGCTTTATTCCCCGAAAAATCTTTAGAGAGTAAATCATCACGTTTAATATAGATAGTTTCATCACGAAACTTTTGTTTTTCAATAATAGAATTCATTTTCATACTGCTATTATACATAAATTGACAGATATCAATCTCTTTTTAAAGAGCATACTCTATACTTACAAAAACTATAAACTGATTAAGGATACTTAAATGATTATTTCTAACTATATGAAAACTGAACACCGTGAATGTGACGAGACATTTGCAGCAGCAGAAAAGTCTGTAATAGACGGAGACTTTGAAACAGCAGAAAAACAGTTTTTACTCTTTTCAAATGAGACACTTAAACATTTTAAAAAAGAAGAAGAGCTACTCTTTCCAACCTTTGAAGAGATTTCAGGAAGTAGTGAAGGTCCTACTAAAATAATGCGTTATGAGCATGTACAAGTACGTGGTCTCATGGGAAAAATGGCAGAAGCAGTTGAAAACAAAGATACCGACGCTTACCTCTCAATTGCCGAGTCAATGATGATTTTATTACAACAACACAACATGAAAGAGGAACAAATGCTCTACGCAATGTGTGACCGAGTAATTCCTCAAGAGCGAAAAGAGTCAACACTTGAGAGCATGAAAAATATTGAATTTTAAGCAGTCAATTATGAATAAAATTCTTCTTGATGCAAGGGAGATGGAACACCCCCTCCCCTTACAACTGGCAATAGAACACCTAAAAGCATTGACTATGGATGACTACCTTTACATGATAAACAACAAAAAGCCTGTACCTCTTCTTGAGATGGTTCAAGAGAAAGGCTTTGCTCACTTTGAATATTTGGATAGTAAAAAGACATGGCATATTATTATCTCTAAAAATCTAGACGTAGATATGGAGACTCTTCTTAATGTTTAGTCAAGGAGGTCTCTCTTTAGAGCAAGCACCACCCATCTCAGTCGTCATAAAGTTTTTCATTACGGCTTCGATTTTTGGTTCACTATTGGGTCTTTATTTGCTCGGTAACAGTAGTGGTTTGCTTCCTCATAATGCCTATGCCTACAATATTACCATCATACATCTTTTAGCACTTGGTGTCATGGCATCGTTTATGCTTGGAGCATTGTTTCAAATGTTACCTGTCATAGCAGGAGTGGTCATTAAAATGCCTAGCAAAAAATCTATGGTAGCTCATATTCTTTTAGTTCTAGGGGTCACATTACAGCTCTTAGCTTTCAACAGTTCAATCTCCCTACTCTATCTCTTATCAGCCATCATACTCGGTTCTGGACTACTCCATGCAAGTACACTAATGATTAAAGAGTTAATAAAAGTTCAAGACCACTCCAACTCTTCAAAAGGGATGCTGATTTCACTCAGTAGTTTTGCTCTAGCCATCCTGTTTGGAATTTACCTACTCTTGACACTCGGAGGATACCTCAACGGAGACTACTTTCACCAAGTAAAAGAGGCACACTACTCTTTTGCTCTCTTTGGTTGGGTAGCACTACTTATTGTCTCTGTCTCTTTTCAAGTAGTAGAGATGTTCTATGTCACCCCCAAGTATCCAAATGTTATGAGCAGATACCTTGTTAGCTCCATTGTGATACTTCTACTAATTAAACTCATTGCCATATTTACAAGCTTACCAACGGTTGGCATTGACCTATTTTTAGCCCTACTTTTTATGAGTTATGGTGGCATAACCCTACACAGACTCTACAGACGTAAACGCCCTACCTCTGATGCTACGGTATGGTTTTGGCGTTTGGGAATGGGTCTACTCATCATCAGTATGAGCATCACAGCTCTTGGAACAATAACAACCATAGACCAAGGTTTAAAAAACATCTCATACCTTACGTTCATAGGTTTTGCACTAAGTATTGTTTTTGCCATGAACTATAAAATAGTCCCTTTTCTAACATGGTTTCACCTCTCCAACCAAGGCTACATGGAAGCCCCAATGATGCACGATGTCATTCACCCTAAGAGAGCAAAAATGCATTTCTATATTCATGTGGCTATGTTAATTACATGGGCTATTTATATACTATTTAATCTACCTATGCTAGACATCTTAGCTTCACTTCTGGTACTGCTATCATTTGGATGGTTACTATATCATCTGGTAGGTGCAGTTAAAAAATATAACTACATTCAGAAACATACAGAGAAAATTGAGTGGTGATTTTGAAGTTTCAAGGGTGTAGACGGGGTCTACACCCTACAAATTAGTTACGGTCTAAACAATTCAAGTCAGAAAACGCTTGTTCTAAACGTGTTACGATAGCTGTTTCGCCTTCTCTTAACCACTTTCTTGGGTCATAGAATTTTTTATTTGGCTTATCGTCACCCTCTGGGTTACCGATTTGACCTTGTAAGTAAGCGT